>Glacier_p2__coassemble_1329_pt1 | contig 23565 bp, 18 predicted proteins | sample Glacier_p2__metabat2_low_PE_039 | metagenome-assembled genome bin Glacier_p2
ATATATAGAAAATAACATAATTGATATAAATAAATTATTTACACTTGATAAAGAATATTTAAGAAAGAAAGTGATAAACTATTACTTAAATATAAATAATATAAAAGTTTCAAGAAATAAAATAGAAAATATACTAAGTATCTTAGAAACTGGTGGAACAAAAAAAATAAAATTAGATAAATATTGTACTCTAGTGAAAGAGTATGATAAAATATATCTATCTGTCAACAAAACAGATAAAAATCAAGTCAAAGAATTAGTATTAAATATTCCTGGTAAGGTGGCTTTTGGAGAGTATATAGTAGAAGCTACTCTAGAGGGAGAAAATTTCAAAGGGGGAGAACAAGAATTTAAAACTAATCTTAAAAAAGATGATAAATTATTAGTAAGAAGTAGAATTTCTGGAGATGTGATATTTCTAAAAGGAATGGAAACTTCTAAAAAAGTGAAAGATATATTTGTTAATTCAAAAATTCCTAAAGATAAAAGAGAGGGAATCCCAATAGTAGTCCATCAAAAAGATAGTTCAAATGAGATTGTTTGGCTATGTGGGATAAGAAAGAGCAAAAACTATTTTTCAAATTCAAAGGAAGAAAGCGTTGTACTAAAAATAAGGAGGAATTAGAGTGGAGGATAAGGACCTAAAAAAAATCTCTGAAGTTAATGAAAATAAAGTTTCAGAAGAGATAAAAGATGCTAACCAAAATCAAGAGAGCGTAAATGCAAATGAGATTCCTAACGAGGATAAAGATAGAGAGAATAAAGAACTAGAGGATATAATCCCTAGAATAATAAGAGAGAGAAAAGAATATCAACAAGGGGAAGAAGAGGAAGAGATAAAACCTCAAAGACCTCAACCACAAGAAGAAATAAAAGAAGAAAAATCTGAGCCTCAAGAAAAGAAAGAAGAACCTAAAGAGGAACTTAAAAAAGAGGAAGAGAAAAAAGAAACTCCAAAAGAAGAAATAAAAGAGGAGAAAACTCAAAAAGATACAGTTGAAGAAAGACGTGAAGAATTAAAATCAAAACTTTCTTCAAAAATGAAAAATGTTAAAAAAGGAAAATTAAACTTTAAAGGTTTAGTGATGTTAATATTTATAGTAACACTTCTTATATCTTTACCATCAATGATGGAGGGAGAAGAAAAAACTCCTACAACAACAGTATCTTATACAGAATTTGTATCTAATATAAAAGATAAAAAAATAGATTTTGTTGAAGAGAGAGAAGGATATATCTACGGATATTTTGGAAAAGCTGATGATTTAAAAGGATTTAAAACAAGACTTATAACAGATAGACTTGGACAAGATAAAGAGTTATTGTCAGTTTTAAAAAGTAGCAATATAAAAGTAGAATCATTACCGCCACAAGAGATGCCATTACTTTTAAGTTTACTTGCATCTTGGTTCCCAATGTTACTTTTAATAGGTGTTTGGGTATTTATGCTTGGAAGAATGAATAAAGGTGGAGGCGGACCACAAATATTCAATATGGGAAAATCTAAAGCTAAAGAAAATGGCGAAGAGATTTCTAATGTAACATTTAAAGATGTTGCTGGTATAGATGAAGCAAAACAAGAGTTAAAAGAAGTTGTTGAATTTTTAAGAGAGCCTGAAAAATTCAGAAAAGTAGGAGCTAAAATTCCAAAAGGAGTTTTACTTTTAGGAAATCCTGGAACAGGTAAAACTTTACTTGCTAAAGCAGTGGCTGGAGAAGCAAAAGTTCCATTCTTTAGTATGTCTGGTTCTGAGTTCGTAGAAATGTTCGTTGGAGTAGGGGCATCAAGAGTAAGAGACCTATTTACTAAAGCTAGAAAATCAGCTCCTTGTATAGTATTTATTGATGAAATAGATGCTGTTGGTAGAAAAAGAGGCTCTGGACAAGGTGGAGGAAACGATGAAAGAGAACAAACTCTAAACCAACTACTTGTTGAGATGGATGGATTTGGTACTGAAGAAACTATCATAGTTTTAGCTGCTACAAATAGACCTGATGTTCTAGATAGAGCTTTAAGAAGACCGGGAAGATTTGACAGACAAGTTTTTGTTGATTCTCCAGATATTAAAGGAAGAAGACAAATATTAGAAGTTCACGCTAGAGGCAAAAAATTTGCTGCTGATGTAGATTTTGATACAATAGCAAAGAAAACAGTTGGACTTGTTGGAGCAGATTTAGCAAACTTATTAAATGAGGCTGCAATCTTAGCTGCAAGAGATGGAAGACAAGAGATTACTATGGCTGACTTAGAGGAAGCATCTGAAAAAATTGAGATGGGACCAGAAAAAAAATCAAAAGTAGTAAGTGAAAAAGAAAAATTAAAAACAGCTTATCATGAAGCTGGACATGCTGTTATAAACTATCTATATATGAATGATACAGATCCAGTTCACAAAGTAACTATAATCCCAAGAGGATTTGCTGGTGGATATACAATGTCACTTCCTGAAGAGGATAGATATTATTATTCAAAAGAATGGTTTATCAATAGAATGAAAATGTGTTATGGTGGAAGAGCTGCTGACGAGTTAGTTTCAAAAGAATTAACAACAGGAGCTAGTCAAGATATAAAAGTAGCTACAAGTATAGCACAAGGAATTGTTACTAGATATGGAATGAATGAAAAATTTGGACCTATTCTTTTAGATGGAACAAACGAAGGAGATATGTTCCAACAAAAATACTATAGTGATGCTACTGGTAAAGAAGTTGACGAAGAGATTATAAAACTTGTAAAAGAAACTTATAGAGAAACTGTACAAGCTTTAATTGATAATAGAGATAAACTTGATGCATTAGCAATGGCTCTTTGTGAAAGAGAAACAATAATGAGAGAAGATTTTGAAGCTCTAATGAGAGGAGAAAAACTAAAACCTTTAGGAGATAAAAAAGAGGAAAAAAATCCTGGAGTAGAAATTCCTTTAGATGCAGTAATGGATATAAATCCTACTATTGAAGAGCTTAAAAATTTTAGTGAAGAGGAAAATAAATAAAAGCTTTACAAAATAGAAGTTTTATGATATACTTAATAGGAATTTATCCTAGGATATAGGAATAGCCACCTATTTCTTGGGTTAAATAATAAAAATTAGGAGGAAGGCTAAACAAATGAGAACTAAAGCAGAATTAATCAAAGAATTCGGTAAAAACGAAAAAGATACTGGATCAACAGAAGTACAAATCGCAATATTAACTGAGGAAATCAAACACTTAACTGAACACTTAAAAGTTCACAAAAAAGATTTCCACTCAAGATTAGGATTACTTAAAAAAGTAGGACACAGAAAAAGATTATTAAACTACTTAGCATCTAAAGATATCGAAGGATACAGAACTTTAATCGCTAAATTAGAAATCAGAAAATAGTCATATTAAAAACTATCTCCTCGGAGGTAGTTTTTTTATAATTAAACTTGAAACTTTTATTAAAATAAAGTAGAATATGGGTTGAGAGGAAAGATAGGTAGGAGGCAATAAAGTGAAGAAAGTGAGTTTTTTTAGGGGGCTGTCTCTTCCTAGAAAACTAATACTAGGATTTATGGGAGCTATACTTATTGGAACATTTTTATTAATGTTGCCAATTTCCACTACCTCTGGAGAGGGGCTTGATTTTTTAACAGCACTGTTTACAATAACTTCGGCAGTGTGTGTAACAGGACTTTCTGTTATAGATATAAGTAAGGAATTAAATACAGTTGGACAAGTTTTCTTGATGATATTTATTCAGCTTGGAGGACTTGGAATAATGACTTTTTCTTCTCTTATATTTCTTTTGATAAAAAAGAAAATCACCTATGAGGAGAAAGAACTTTTAAAAGAGGAAAGAAACGTAGAGGACACAGGTGGAATACTTAAATTTTTAAAGAAAGTTATTTTGACTGTTGTAACTATCGAAGGAATAGGATCAATTTTTTTAACAATAAAATTCCTAAAAGAGATGCCATTTCTTAAGGCAGTATATTTTGGAATTTTCCACAGTGTTTCGGCCTTTTGTAATGCAGGATTTAGTTTATTTACAACAGGACTAGAGAGATATTCAGACTCTATTATAGTAAATTTTACTATAGCTTATCTAATAATTTTAGGTGGTATAGGATTTGGAGTAATCGATAGTATAATAAAATCAGTTAGAACTAAAAAATATAAATTAAATCTTACAGCAAAAGTTGCAATTATGATGTCTTGTTTCCTAACTATTGCAGGAATGATTTTATTTTTTGTGCTTGAGTATACAAATAATGGAACTATTGGAGATATGAGCTTACCTGAAAAAATTATGGCATCATTTTTCCAAAGTGTAACAACAAGAACAGCAGGATTTAATACTGTGCCTATGGGAAATTTAAGATCATCATCAATATTTTTATTCTGTATCTTGATGTTTATAGGAGCATCACCGGGGTCAACTGGTGGAGGTATCAAAACAACTACAGTTGGTGTTTTGATAGTTTATGTTATTTCTATAGTAAAAAATAGACAACATACAACACTATTTAATAGAAGAATAGATTGGGAAGTAATGAACAAAGCTATTGCCATACTTATTATATCAATTATGTATATAGCTACTGTAATTATGATAATGTTGGCAGTTGAAAACTTTTCTTCAGAAGCAGTTATATTTGAAGTCGTTTCAGCTTTTGGAACAGTTGGATTAAGTGTTGGAATAACTCCAGAGCTAAGTGTGATATCAAAAATTTTAATAATATGCACAATGTTTTTAGGAAGATTAGGTCCAATGACTCTTGCAATTGCTTTCGGAGGAGTTAAAAAAGTAGAAAAAATAACTTTCCCAAAGGAAAATATAATAGTAGGATAGGATATAAGGAGAAATATAATGAAACAATATTTAGTAATAGGACTGGGTAGTTTTGGAACTAATGTAGCTAAGACTTTATATGAAGCTGGAGAAGAAGTTATAGGAATAGACGCAGATGAAAATATAGTTCAAGAGATTATAAATAGTGAACATTTAGAGAATGCTTTCTCTTTAGATGCTACTGATGAGATACAACTAAAAAGATTGGATATTCAAGCTTTTGATATTGTATTTGTATGTATTGGAGCTGTTGAACCAAGTATGCTTATTACACTTAACTTAAGAGAACTTGGAGCAAAAAAAATAATAGTGAAAGCAGGAAATACAAAACATAGAAAACTTTTAGAGAAAATAGGTGTAGATCAAGTGATCTATCCAGAAGAGTATATGGGAAAAAGAACAGCTCTTATGGCAATGGAACCTAATATGATAGAACACCTAAGATTTTCACAAGACTTTTTATTAGCTGAAATAAAAGCTCCATATGAGTTTTGGGATAAAAACTTTATAGAAGCAGAAATAAGAAAATATTATAATATAAATATTGTTGGTATTAAAAAATCAGATGGAAGATTTTTGGCAAATCCAAGAGCCACAACAGTAATAGAGAAAGATGATATACTGATAGTTATTACTGATGCCAAAACAGCTAATCAAATGAGTAATATATTAAAAAAAGAATTTAAAGAGGATTAATAATTATCGGGAGGAAAACTAGATGTTAGAATTTGATGTAATAGTAGTTGGTGCAGGTCACGCTGGTTGTGAAGCAGCATTAGCCACAGCTAGAATGGGACTAAAGACAGCTATATTTACAATAAGTTTAGATAAAATAGGTTATATGTCTTGTAATCCGTCATTAGGTGGACCAGCTAAATCTCATTTAGTTAGAGAGATAGATGTCCTTGGTGGAGAAATCGCAAAAAATATAGACAAAACTTTTATCCAAATAAGAGTATTAAATACTAAAAAGGGACCAGCAGTAAGATCTCTTAGAGCTCAAGCTGATAAAGCTCAATACTCTCTTCAAATGAAAAAAACTTTGGAAAACACTGAAAACTTAGATGTTATACAAGGTATGGTAGTTGATATTATAGTTGAAGATGGAAAAGCAATCGGAGTAAAAACAAGAGAGGGTGTAGAATATAGAGCAAAAGCTATAATTATAGCTACTGGAACTTTTATGAGAGGACTTATTCATATTGGGCAAAGTCATTTTGAGGGAGGAAGACTTGGAGAGCTTTCTTCAGAAGATTTACCAGTATGTTTAGAAAAACTTGGAATAAAACTTGGAAGATTTAAGACAGGAACTCCTGCAAGAATAGATGAAAGAACAATAGATTTTTCTCATATGGAAGAACAACCGGGAGATACAGCTCCACTTAGATTTTCAAATTCATCATCTTATGAAGAACTAGCAAAGAGAAAACAAATCCCTTGCCATCTTCTTCATACAAATGAAAAAGTTCACGAAATAATAAAAAATAATAAAGATAAATCACCTTTATACAATGGAACAATAGTGGGAACAGGTCCTCGTTATTGTCCATCTATAGAAGATAAAATCTTTAAATACCCAGATAAGAAACAACATCATATATTCTTAGAAAAAGAGGGATATGATACAAATGAAATCTATGTAGCAGGTTTATCTAACTCTTTACCTGCTGATGTTCAATATGAGATATTACACTCTATTGAGGGATTAGAAAATGCAAAAATTATGAGATATGCTTATGCTATTGAGTATGATTATGTTCAAACAGAGGAGTTAACTTACTCTCTTGAAAATAAAAATATAAAAAATCTTTATACTGCTGGACAAATTAACGGAACTTCAGGATATGAAGAGGCAGCAGCTCAAGGGATAATGGCTGGAATAAACGCAGCTAGAAAAATTCAAGGAAAAGATCCAATTGTATTAGATAGAGCTGACTCATATATTGGAACTTTAATAGATGATATAGTTTCAAAAGGAACTAACGAACCTTACAGAATGTTTACAGCAAGAAGTGAGTATAGACTTATCCTAAGAGAAGATAATGCTGACTTAAGACTTTCAAAAATAGGTTATGAAGTAGGGCTTGTATCTAAAGAGGAATATGAAAAAGTTCTATACAAAGAAAAAGTTGTAGCAGAAGTTATAGAAAAACTAAAAAAACAATATGTAGGAAGTTCAAATCCAAGAGTTAATGAAGTTCTTGAAAAATATAATGAAACTCCAGTAAGCAACGGAATATCACTATTTGAATTTTTAAGAAGACCAGAGGTAACTTATAAAGATATAAAATATGTATCAGAACTTATTGATGAGTTTTCTTTGGAAGACTATATAGAAGATATTGAATATCAAATAGAAATTCAAGTAAAATATTCAGGATATATCGAAAGATCTATGAAATCAATTGAAAAACATAAAAGTCTTGAAGATAAAAAAATACCTGAAAACATAGATTATGATTCATTAGAAAATATACCTAGAGAGGCGAAAGAAAAATTAAAATCTGTAAGACCTCTTAATATAGGACAAGCATCAAGAATATCTGGAGTTTCTCCAGCTGATATTCAAGTTTTATTAATTTATCTAAAAATGAGGGGAAAAAATTAATGAAAGATTATTTAAAAAAAGGTATAAATGAGATAGGTTTGGATATTTCAGAAGATAAAATAGATAAACTTATGGAATATCTAAAACTTTTGATAGAGTATAACTCTCATACAAACTTAACGGCTATAAGAGATGAAGAGGGAATAATAGAAAAACATTTTATAGACTCTCTTTTGGTAATGAAATATTTTGGAATCACTGAGGGAAAAGCTATAGATATAGGTACTGGAGCAGGTTTTCCGGGAATGGTATTAGCTATATGTAATCCAAATATTAATTTTACTCTTATAGATTCTGTTGGGAAAAAAATAAATTTTCTTAAACAGGTTATAGAAAAACTTCAGTTAAAAAATGTTGAGGCGATAAATACTCGTGCTGAGGAGTTTATAGGTGATAAAAATAGAGAAACTTATGATATAGGTTTATGCAGAGGAGTATCTAAATTAAATATAATACTTGAATATGTAATACCATTTTTAAAAGTTGATGGAAGATTCCTACCACAAAAAATGGAGGGAACTAACGAAGAAAAAGACGGAGAGAATGCTTTAAAAGTATTAAAGAGCAAAATTGAAAAAATTTATACTGAGGAGTTACCATTTGTAAAGGATAAAAGACTGATAATAGATATTAGAAAGTTTGCGAAAACAGATAAAAAATATCCTAGAGCCAATGGTGTTCCAGCAAAAAAACCTTTATAAAAATATAAATAGAAGAGGAGAATGAATATGAAAGATATTTTACTAAAATATAAAAAAATATTTTGTATAAGTCTACCTCTTTTTTTAATTATATTGGTAGTTTATTTGGCCATATATAGATTAGAGACTTTGGTAAGTATAGGATTTTCACTATTTACTAAAGGGGGACTTCGTGCAGAAAAAGTATTTTTTGAAAAGGGGAGCAATAAGACTAAGGGGAAAATAGTTCTTAAAAATGCAAAACTTTATGGAGAAAATAAATATTTGATAGCAGAAATTCCAACGGCAGATATTTTATACGACAATTGGAAAATAAACAACATCAATATCTATAATCCAGATGTTAATTTTGTAAGAGATGATTCAAGTTATAATATAGTAGATATTTTTACTGGTGGAAAGGCAAAGGCTAACAAACCAAAGCCATCAAAACCAAAAGAGGAAAAAGTATCAACATCTAAACCAATTCTTGAAAATATTAATGTCTATGATGGAAATTTAGTTTATTATGATGAAACTTACACAGAGCAAATTGTAAAAAAATTAGATAAGGTAAATGGATATATAAGATTTTTAGAGGGGTACAGAACTGATTTAGAGTTTAGTGGTATTGGAGTAGAGGATAACAAAGAAAATATCTTTATAAAATTTGATAATTCTAAAAATAAAAATGAATTTACTATAAAAGCAAAAGATGTAAAATTTGATGATAAACTATTTCAATATGCTTATGATAGTAAAAGTACAATAAAAGATGTTACTGGAGACGTAAATATAAGTTTAAAAATAAGCAAAGATGGTTTCTTTGGAGATGGGACTTTAAGAAACGGTAGTGCAAGATATTTAGACTTAGATATGCCTATAAAAAATGTAAATCTTAATGTAAACTTTTCAGGACAAAATATTGATATCAGAGGAAAATACAAACTTGGAGATTATCCAGGAAAATTTACTCTGGACTACTCTAAAGAAAATGGTGTAAAAGTAGGATTTTATCAGAAAAATGTCCTTTATAGTGACGCTGAAAAATATAAATATCTAAAAACTTTAAATCTAGGTTTTCCTAATATGAAACTTGAAAAGGCAAATGTAGAACTTTTTTACAAAGATAAACTTAGAGCAGAGGTGGACTTTGCAAGTCAAAATGGGGACAGATTAGGAGAGTTTTATTTTAAAGATATACTTGGAAAATTTGTATATGAAGACGATACTTTTTACTTACAAGATGTCTACTCTAAAATATTTGTAAAAAATAAAGCTACTGAAAGAGAAATTATAGGAAATTTAAAATTAAAAGATGGAAAAGGTGAAACAGAACTTGATATTTTAGGAAATGAAAAAAATCTGTTTTCAGATTTTAAAATTAATTTTGACTTTGAAATATTAAAAGAGAAATTTTTATTTGATGTAAAATCAAGAATTTTAGATATAAATGGAGATTATACTTTTGATACTAAGGAGCTTGTGTTAAAACAAGGAAATTCTTTTTATTCTAAATATAATTTTGATAAAAAATATGTTGAAGAGATAAAGGGAACAATACTGACATATATTAATGGATATGAGTTTAAAACAATATTAGAGCCTAAAGAGAGAGTATTATTTGTAAAATCTACAATAGGAGAAAATAATAAAAAATCTCAAGGAGAAGTAAAGGCTGAGTTATATCTTGATACTTTTGATTATTGGATAGATTTTGATTTGAAAAATATAAAACTAGCTGATGAAAAGGGAACTATTGCAGGGAACTACAAAGGAAAGATAGAAAGTCTTGCTAAAGTTTTCCGAGGGCAATGTTTTGTTGAAAAAGGTACTATCTATGAGAGAAAAAATAATATAGCTCTTAGAAGAATTTATGGAGTAGTAGACATAAATAATAAAAATCCTAATAGGGTAATGGATATATCTTTTGATGGAGAGATTGGAAAACTTACAACTAATACAGAGAGAATAAAAGGTATAAAAACAGCAGTAAGATATCATAACCATAGACTAGAGGTATTGGATTTTTCAAATAGATATATGAGCCTTTTTGGTAATCTTAATCTAAAAACTCAATTTTTAAACTTTAATGTAAAATTTAATGAGATAACTGAAGAGGTTTTCCCAATAGATAAACTAGATTATGAGATAACAAATGCAGAGGGAAAAATCCTTGGAAGTATAAGAGAGGGAATAGAACGTTTAAAAGGAGATTTCTTTGTAAAAGATGCTCATATCAATTTCGGAGAAGATAAAAAAATAGATTTCTTTGGAGAGATAAAATATGCTAATAGGGAACTTTATTCAAAAGAATTTCTTATTGGAAAAAATATTTTAGATTTTAGGTATTCTGTAAAAGATGAAAAAGGAAAGTATAGATTTAAAATAAATGAAAATGAGATAATAAATGTTATCCCTAAAACAAAACTTAAAATCACAGGAGAAAGTACAGGAGAGATAGTAAGAGATAGAGTCAAAGGAAAATTTGATGGAGAAATCATAGGTCTTAAGGCTGGAGATAAATATCTTCCTAAGATTGTTTTAGATGGAAACTATACTAACGAGGGAGTAGACTTTAAAAATATAAGTTTTCTGACAAGGGATAAAAGAAAGATAGTTAAAGTAAATGGAAAAATAGATTTTAGAAAGAAATATCTAGATTTTGAGTTACCTAATCAAAATATAAGATTAAAAGATTTTGAAATTTTAGATGATGAGTTAGATGGAAATGTAGCTCTTGGTGGAAAGCTTAATGGAACTTTTGATGAGATAAAATATAATTTTTCTTCAAGTGATAGTAAGATCTACTATCAAAATAGAATTGTAGGAAGTGGAACTTTTGCAGTCTATGGAGATAAGAAAAATATATTTATTGAAAATTTTGATTTGAAAAATGGAAAAAATAGATTTAAAATCTTAGGAAACTATAATATAGAAAAAAATCTAGCAAATATTAAGCTTGAGTCATCAATTGAGAAATTTGAAAATTTAAATGATGTACTTTACAAATATGGAATTAAAAATTTAGGTGGAAGAGCAAGGGTAAATTTAGAACTTGTGGATAATATCCCACAAGGAAATTTATTAGTAGACAACTTAAGTGGAGATTTTCCAAAATTTAACCTATATTTAAAAAATATAAATGGTAAGATGGCTGTTGATAAATCTAAAATAAAAATAGATACTTTAGATGGAAGTATCAATAATGGAAGGTTAAAACTTCTAGGAGAGGTTAGATATAACAATGATTTAGATGACTTTATGGTTGATTCTTTTGAAAAATTAAGTTATAATTTAACTCTAGAGGGAAGAAATATTGACTATCTATATAAAGATCTTGTAAAGATTAATTTTAGTACAAGGTTAAGATTTAATAGAGATAGACTATATGGAACAGTAAATATAAACAGTGGAAAAATTTCAAATATAACTAGCAAGGATTTTGGAATTATAAACACAATAAAAGAATTCTTAAAGAAAAAAGAGCTAGACAAAGGTCCTGTAATTAAGAATCTTGATATTCCTGTGGAAAACTCTAGAATGAAAGATTCTGATATTAAGGTAAATATTAGAATTAACAATGAAAATGGAATAAAAGTTGACATAAAAAATATTGCAGGATATATAACAGATGTCAAAGGAGAGATTCATAGTTCAGGAATTTTATCAGGAAGTTTAGAAAATTTAAACTTTTTGGGTGAAAGTAGCATCAAAGAAGGAGAGTTTAGTTTTAATAATAAGAAGTTTTATGTAGATAGGGCAGCAGCTTTATTCAATGATAAAAATCAAACTATTTTAAAAGCTAATCCAGAGATTATATTTATTACAAAAACTAATATGAACTCTAAAATTTATGAGATTTCACTTATGGGTCCAGCTAGAAAATTGGATATGTATGTAAAAAGCGAAAATGAAGTTTCTGTTAGTGGAGTAAATGATATATTATTCTCAGACGGAGAAAACAGTGATGGTACAAATGAAAATACAGTTGCTTTTATAACAGAATTAGTTGGGGGACAAATTTCTGATATAGTGGTTAGTCCAATAGTAGATGTTGTAAAAACTATGTTTGGTCTATCAGATTTAAGAGTGTCTTCTAGTATAATTACTCATGAAAAAAGTAAAAAGAATGAGGAAGAAGAATCAACAATGTCATTTGGAGCTTATGTAGAAGCTGAAAATCCTATATACAAGGATAAATTATTTTGGAAAGCTAGATTTAATTTTGTAGATACCACAGATGTGACAAACTCTAATTTAAGTATGAAAAATTGGATAGAATATGATTTGGGTATTTATCAAAAAATAAATAAAAACTTGTCATTTGGAGGAGGTGTTCAAAAACTTAGAAAGGATATAGATATGTTTGAAAAAGACAAAAATCACTATATAGAATTCAAATTTGAGAAAAAATTTGATTTTTAACAAATGGGGGTAAAGATGAGAAAGCGATTAATGATCTTGCTGAGCTTTATTTTTATGCTAGTTGCTTATGGTAACACTGAGCAAAAAACAAATTATAAAATTCAGGAGATAATAACTAGAAACCTAGTTGAAGTTCCCGAAGCCACTATCGTAAATATGATGACTGAAAAAGTTGGAGATAACTTTTCAACAGAAAATATGATAAGTGACTACAAAAAAATAAAAGAATTAGATTACGTGGAACAAGTAGCACTATATCCAGAATATTCTGAAGGTGGAATAAATATAGTTGTTAAAATTCAAGAAAAGCCTAACGCAAAAGAATTATTAACACAACAAGGAATTATTCCTATGTCTGAAAGAGATATTGTAGATAAAAGTATCGTTATAAAAGATGTAAGAATATATGGAAATACAAATCTTACTAAAAAAGAGATTATGAAAGATATTCCAGTAAAAGTTGGAGGATATTACTCTAAAAAAAGAATAGCTGAAGGTTATGAAAACCTAAGAAAATCAGGACTATTCAGACAAGTAATACCAGATATCAAAAAACAAGGAAATGGAGTAGTAGTAGAATACCATGTTGTTGAAAATCCTGTTATCACAGGAGTTAATATCATAGGAAATACAATCTATTCTACTGAAGAATTAATGTTAGACTTTAAAACTAAACCAAATCAAGTTTTAAACGCTAATAACTTAAGGGCTGACGGAGCTGCATTGTTAAAAAAATATAATGATGATGGTTACGTTTTAGCAAGAATTTTAGATGTTACTTTAAATAACTCTTTTGAGGTAGAAATATTCCTAAGTGAAGGAATTACTAGAAATATTGAATATAAAAAAATGGTAACAAAACAAAGAGGAGAAAGAAGACAACCAACTGATAATCTATTAAAAACAAAAGAATATGTAATAGACAGAGAGGTTGAACTTCATGAAGATACTATATTCAATATCAATGAGTATAACGAAACAGTTAAAAATTTAATGAGACTTGGATATATCAAAAATGTTAAATATGAAACAAGAGATATAATTGGGGATCCAGATGGACAAACTGTTGTATTACTAATAGAAGAAGACAGAACAGCAAGAATACAAGGAGCTGTATCTTATGGATCAGAACTTGGACTTTTAGGAATGTTATCATTAGAAGAAACAAACTGGAAAGGAAGAGGACAAGACTTATCTCTTAACTTTGAAAAATCTGACGAAGATTATACAAGTTTCTCAATAAACTTCTCAGATCCTTGGATAAAAGATACAGATAGAATTTCTTGGGGTTGGAGTTTATATAGAAACGAATATGAAAATGATGACAGTGAGGCATTTAGCCAAATAGAAACTTCAGGATTTAGAGTAAACGTTGGAAAAGGACTTTCTAAATATGTAAGACTTAATCTATCTGGAAAAGTTGAATATGTGGAAACTAGTCCATTAGATTTCTCTGAATTAAGACCTAGTGAAAAAGAAAAGTATTACGACGATAAATATTGGGTTTATAGTTTAACACCATCAATATCTTATGATACAAGAAATAATCGTTTTGATCCTACAAAAGGAGAGTTCTTCAAGTTTGGTGTAGAATTAGGATATGCAACTGGTGAGGAAGCTGACTATTTTGCAAATACGACTTTTGAGGCTAGAAAATATCACAGAGGATTTACAAAAGATAATACTTTTGCATATAGATTAGTTTTAGGATTCCAAACTGATGGAACTAAAGAATCTCAAAGATACTGGGTAGGTGGAGGATCAACTCTTAGAGGATTTGATGGAGGAGATTTCAAAGGTACTCAAAAAGCTGTAATCAATATTGAAAATAGAACAAGATTTAACGATGTATTAGGTGGAGTAGTATTCTTCGATATTGGAAGAGCTTGGAACTATAAAGGTATTGATAGAGGATACATAGGAAATGGCTCTGATAAACCAAATTATGATGAGAAATTCCCAGATGACTTTGCTATGTCAGCAGGGGTAGGACTTAGAATAAACACTCCTATGGGACCATTAAGATTTGACTTCGGATGGCCAATAGGTAGTGATAGAAGATCTGGAATGGAATTCTATTTCAATATGGGACAATCATTCTAGTCTAAATAAAAAAATGGAGGTTTTAACGTGAAAAAGATAGCATTAGTAGCATTAGCAGTAGCTATGTCAACACAAGCTTTAGCATTAAAAATAGGAGTAGTTAATACACAAGAACTATTCTTCAAATATTCTAAAACAAAAGCTATGGAAGAAAATCTAAAAAAACAAACTTCATCTTTAGATAATACTTTAAAACAAAAACAAGTAGAACTTCAAAAAATGGAGTTAGAATTAAAAGCTAAAGGTTCTAAAGTAACTGATAAAGATAAAAAAGCTTTTGAAGATAAAATAAAAATGTTAGAAAAATTTGTTAAAGATTCTCAAATAAAACTTAACAAAGAAAGAGCAACAAGAGTAGCTGAAATAGAAAAAACTATGGAAAAAGCTATTGATAAAGTGGCTAAAGCTGAAAAAGCTGACTACATATTAGAAGCTGGAGCTGTAAAATTTGGTGGAGTAGATATGACATCAAAAGTTTTAGCTGAAATGGAAAAATCTAAATAATAAAAAGGGAGGTTAGCAATGGAATATAAAATATTAGATGTTGCTAATCTTCTTGGTTGTGAGATTAAAGGGGACAAAAACCTTTGTGTAAAAGGTCTTGCCCCTTTTTTTCAAGCAAAAGAAGATGAGTTAACATTTGCTAGTGATGAAAAATTTTTACACAAACTAAATGAAACAAAGGCTAAGGTTGTAATAGTACCTAATATAGAGTTGCCAGAGCTTGGGAAAACTTATTTGTTAGCTACACAAGATCCAAGAAAATTAATGCCACTTCTTTTAAAATTCTTTAAAAGAGAAACTAAAAAAATGGAAAAACCTATTGAGGATTCTGCAAAACTTGGAAATAATGTAGAAGTAGCACCTCATGTTTATATCGGTCATGATACAGAGATTGGAGATAATACAAAAATTTATCCAAATGTAACAATATGTGAGGGAGTAAAAATCGGAAAAGATTGTATAATCTATCCAAATGTAACTATAAGAGAGTTTTGTGAGATAGGAGACAGGGTAATTCTTCAACCGGGAGTTGTTATTGGTGGAGATGGATATGGTTTCGTTAAAGTAAATGGAAATAATATCAAAATTGAGCAAATCGGAAAAGTTATAATTGAAGATGATGTAGAAATTGGAGCAAATACAACTGTTGATAGAGGAGCAATTGGAGATACTGTTATAAAACAATATTCAAAACTTGATAACTTAATCCAAGTGGCACATAATGTTATAATCGGTAAAAACTTCTTGGCTGCCTCTCAAGCTGGAATAGCAGGAAGTACAGAGATAGGAGATAATGTTACTTTTGGTGGACAAGTAGGAGTAGGTGGACATGTTAAGATAGCTAGTGGAACTACTGTGGCAGCTAAAGGTGGAATTACAGGAAATATATTGGAAGAAAACCAAGTTTTAGGTGGATACCCACTTCTTCCATTAAAAGACGATATGAAAGTAAAAGCTAGTCTAAAGAAACTTCCAGAACTTCTAAAGAGAGTAAAAACTTTGGAAAAAGAATTAGAAAAACTAAATAAATAATAAAAATTTTACCCTTTATTTTTTAATAAGGGGTATTTTTTTATGAAAAAATAAAAAATATTTTCCTTTGAATTTTTAGAAAAATAAAAAAAATTGTACATAAGTATTTAATAAATTTTCATTTCGTGGTACAATATACAAATCAAGAATATAGATAAAGAGAGAGGAATTATGAAAAAGAGATTATTTTTTAATAAGTATGATGATATGAAATATATTTCTCACCTAGATCTCTTAAGGGTAATGGATAGACTTCTTAGAAGAAGTGGAGTACCTATAAAGTATTCTCAAGGATTTCACCCAAGACCAAAAATCTCTTTAGGGAATCCTATATCTTTAGGAACAGAGGCTTTTAATGAACCAATGGATATAGAACTTAGAGAGGACATGACCAATGATGAGCTTATGAAAAGGCTTAATAGCAAAAGTGTCTTAGGATTTGAGTTTACAAAGGTAATAGACATTGATGGAAAAACTTCCATTGCTGATGAGTACAAAGAGATGAGGTATGAGATAACAGGAGATCCCTCCTCCTTAGAAAGATTATATAATCTATTATCTCAAGATGAGATTTTACTTATTAAAGAGAAAAAAGGAAAAGTAGAAACTAAAAATTTAAAACCAAGAATAAAATTCTTTGAGAGAAAAGGGGATATGATAAATCTAATAATAGAAAATATGTCGCCAAATTCTCTTTTAAATATATGTGAAGTGGCTATAAAAGATGTGGCTATAAAAAGATTTTGTGTAGAAAAATAATTTTATATAAAGATGAGTATTAAGGGAGGAAATGAAATGCTAGATTTAAAATTTATGCGTGAAAACAAAGAACTTATCGAAGAAATGTTAAAAAACAGAAATAGTGATTTAACACTAGATGAGTTTGCAAAATTAGATGAGGAAAGAAGAGTTATATTATCAGAAGTAGAGGCTCTAAAAAATAAAAGAAATACTGAATCTCAAGAAATTGCAAGACTTAAAAAAGCTAAAGAAGACGCTACTGCTCTTATAAAAGAAATGGGAGAAGTTTCAGCTAAAATAAAAGAGTTAGATGAAAAATTAGCAGCTGTTGATGAAAAAATAAAATATATCCAAATGACAATTCCTAACAAATATCACGAAACAACTCCAATCGGTAAAGATGAAGATGAAAACATTGAAATCAGAAGATGGGGAACTCCAAGAGAATTTACTTTTGAACCAAAACCTCACTGGGAAATCGGAGAAAAATTAGGAGTATTAGACTTTGAAAGAGGATCTAAATTATCTGGATCAAGATTTGTATTATACAGAGGTCTAGGAGCAAGACTTGAAAGAGCTTTAATCAACTTTATGCTTGATATGCACGTTGACGAACAAGGATATACAGAACACATCACTCCATTCTTAGTAAACAGAGAAATCTGTGAAGGAACTGGACAATTACCAAAATTTGAAGAAGATATGTATAGAACAGACAATGATATGTTCTTAATCTCAACTTCTGAAATTACTATGACAAATATCCATAGAAAAGAAATCTTAGATGAAAAAGATTTACCTAAATATTATACAGCTTACTCACCTTGTTTCAGAAAAGAAGCTGGATCTTATGGTAAAGACGTTAAAGGAATAATAAGAGTTCACCAATTTAACAAAGTAGAAATGGTAAAACTTGCTACTCCAGAAACATCTTATGATGAATTAGAAAAAATGGTTGTAGACGCTGAAGAAATATTACAAAGATTAGGATTACCATATAGAGTAATTTCTCTTTGCACAGGAGATATCGGATTCAGTGCTGCAAAAACTTATGACTTAGAAGTATGGTTACCATCTCAAAATAAATATAGAGAAATTTCTTCTTGCTCAAACTGTGAAGATTTCCAAGCTAGAAGAATGGGACTTAAATACAGACCAAACGGAAGCAACAAAAGTGAATTTGTTCATACATTAAATGGATCTGGACTTGCAGTAGGAAGAACATTAGTGGCTATAATGGAAAACTACCAACAAGAAGATGGATCATTCTTAATTCCAGAAGCACTAGTTCCTTATATGAAAGGAATAACAGTTGTTAAATAGTATCTCGTTACTGTTACTAATTGTAAATATAATAAATAGTAATTTAAAAGTATTAGGAGCAATTTTTATTTTATTGATTACTCTTAATATATTTCTAAATAAAAATCTTTTAAAGAATATAAAAAAACTAAAAATCCTAATATATATATACTTTCTGACATTTTTTATGTATGTTTTTTCAGGTCAAGAGGGAGAAGTCATATTAAAAATTTTTGGAGTATATTTAACCAAAGAGGCTTTAATAAATTTTTTATCTAACTTTGTAAGGATAATGAATTTCATTATGGTGTCATGGTTAATAAAAGGAGATAGTGTATTATTTAATAAACTTGGAAGATATAAAAAAGTAATAGAAAATGTGGTCGAACTTGTACCAGAGGTATTTGTATTATTTAAAAAAAGGTTAAAAATTAAATCATTTTTAAGGCATATTTTGACATCTATAAAATTAGATGATATTTAATATTGCTTTTATGATTTATATTTGATAGAATTGAATAAATAATAAAACTATGAAGGAGGAATAAAAATGTCTTATAATTATAAAGACTTAGGTCTTTCTAACACAAGAGAGATGTTTAGAAAAGCAAACGAAGAGGGATACGCAGTTCCAGCATTTAACTTCAACAACATGGAACAAGTTATGGCAATAGTAGAAGCTTGTGCTGAAATGGGTTCTCCAGTTATATTACAATGTTCAAAAGGTGCTATGGAATATATGGGTTCATATATGGTTCCAATGTTAGCTAAAGCAGCTGTTGACTATGCAAGACTTGCAGGTTCAGATATACCAGTAGCTTTACACTTAGACCATGGACCAAGCTTTGAAGTAGCTAAAAAATGTATAGATGCAGGATTCTCTTCTGTTATGATCGATGGATCTCACTTCCCATTTGATGAAAACGTAGCAGAAGCTAAAAAAGTTGTTGAGTATGCTCACCAATTTGACGTTACTGTTGAAGCTGAATTAGGAGTTTTAGCAGGAATCGAAGATGATGTTAAAGCTGACGATCATATCTACACTAACCCTGATGAAGTTGAAGCATTCGTAAAAGGTTCAGGAGTTGACTCTTTAGCAATCGCTATCGGAACTTCTCACGGAGCTCACAAATTCAAACCAGGAGATGACCCTAAATTAAGACTAGACATATTAGCTGAAATCGAAAGAAGAATCCCAGGATTCCCTATCGTATTACACGGATCTTCAGCAGTTCCAGGACAATATGTTGAAATGATAAAAGAATATGGTGGAACAATAAAAGACGCTATCGGAATCCCTGATTCTGAATTAAGAAAAGCTACTCAATCAGCTGTTGCAAAAATCAACGTTGATACTGACGGAAGATTAGCATTCACTGCTGGATTAAGAAAAGCTTTATTCACAAAACCAGGAGAATTCGACTTAAGAAAATACTTAGGACCAGCTAAAGAAGAAATGAAAGCTTACTACAAAACTAAAATAGTTGACGTATTTGGTTCTGAAGGAAGATATACAAAAGCAACTAAAGTTGTAAAATAGTTAAAATATTATAAAATAAAAATCAAACCACTTGTAATTTTGCAAGTGGTTTTTTCTATGGAATTTTTTATAATAATTCAATAATTTCAAAGTCTTTAGAAAATAGAAAATCGTAGGGATAAATGTAAATTTGATTTTTATATTTATCGAAATCAAGTTTATAGCCTAATTTTTTTGCTGTTTCAATATAAATATTCCATATATATTTTGAACAATAAAAATAATTTTCATCATATTTATCAAATACTAATTTATATGTTTTTCCTTTATATTTTTTTATATTTTTTAAAAATTCTTTTTTAAATTTTTCATCAAAATACTTGTATCTTAGAACTATTATTTTTCTATCAGTATACAGCCAGTCTAATATCCCTGTTTCACAATAACCAACATTTAATTTAGGATATTCTCCTATTGTATTATCAGATACAACAATAGCACTATGACCAAACCAACCATAAGGTAAAACTCTTCTTTTTTTTATTATAATATCTCCTATTTTTAATTTTTTAGAATTGACCATAGTTTTTTTAGAATTTTCCCAATTTAGATTAGGTTGAAGATTTGAACATCCACAGAAAATGAATAATAAAATAAATAATATATTTTTTAAAAATTTCATAACTCCTCCTTATAAGATTATATCATAAAATCTTTACATTGTTGACTCTCTAAAAAAAATATGATACAATGACGTACAAAAATTATTTATATAATAGGGGGAAAATTTTATGAAAAAAATTTTATTAATTGCTATTTTATCATCTTTTCTTTTGTCTGGTTGTTCTACTATAATGAATGGAACTTCTCATTCTTTGACTGTTAATTCTAGTGTACAACACGCTAAAGTTTATGTAAATGAAATATATAAAGGAGAAACACCAATAAGTTTAGATTTACCAACTGATGAAAAAACTTATACTATCAAAATAGAAGCAGATGGATACATTCCTTATATAGAAGTATTACAAAGAAAAGCTTCTGGATGGGTATGGGGAAATATTTTTTTAGGTGGACTTATTGGACTTGGTGTTGATATGGCTACTGGAGGGCTTTACGTCTATGAAAAAGATAATGTAACAGGAAATTTAACAAAAGTTACTGTTGATACTTTAAAAAATAAATAGTGATGATTCTATACTATTAAGAGTGAAAATTAAGCAAGAGGTTGATTTTATAATCAGCCTTTTTGCGTATAAGGATATTATATGGAGTTATGTATTATTAAAGAGGAATATATTAATTATTCAAAAAAATTTCAAAAAATATAAAAATAATAAATACCTCTACTTTAGAGAATGTATAATTAATTTTTTCAAAAAAAGATACAATATATAAAGTTTTAAGAGATAGGAAAAAAAGAAGTTTTAAACTAGAAAACCAGTTTTTAAAAGTATGGTTTTCTTAATAAGAATATTTGTAAAATTTAAATCTTATTTAGGAGAGAGATTATGGGGATTATTTTAGCTTTTTTTATACTGATTATATTTTTTATTATAATAATCAAAAATAGGAAATCAAAACCAAAAACTTCGAGAAAAATTTATGAGAGAACTTATTTAAATAAAGAATATAAAAGTTATAAGAGTTTTAATGAGATGTCGGGAGAATTTGGAGAAAGACAAATAGCGTTGATTTTAAATTCTTTGCCTAGAGAATACTATCATATTTTTAATGATGTTTATTTATATAGAAATGGAACTACTAATCAAATAGACCATATCGTTATATCTCCTTATGGAATTTTTGTTATAGAAACTAAAAATTTTAAAGGGTGGATTTATGGAAGTGATAATTCTGAATATTGGACAGAGAATATGTATGGTAAAAAATATGAATTTTATAATCCAATAAAACAAAATTATTCTCACATAAAAGTTTTGCAACAAGCCTTAAAAATTCCTATTAATAACTTTGTCCCTATTGTTGTATTTACTGGAGAGGCAAAACTTAAATGTAAAACAGAAGAAAATGTTATGTACTTTTTTCAATTAAAAGAGTTTATTGAAAGATTTGAAAAACCTATTATAAAAAATTCTGATTTAAAAATAATAGAGGAAAAACTTTTATACTATAATATTGACAATGAAAAAATAAAAGAAGTTCACAAAAGAAATGTTCAACAGAGAGCATATCAAAAGAAAGTATTGGTATCAGAAAAAATATGTCCAAAATGTGGAAATAAATTGATAGAACGTAGTGGAGAATATGGAAGATTTTTAGGGTGTAGCAATTATCCAAAATGTAAATTTACTTCTAAATTAAACTAAAATATAAAAAGTAAAAGGCTGGGAAACCAGTCTTTTCTATTGAGAGAGTGGTCATAATATGATATAATATTAAGGAGTGAAAGTAAAAATTTTGTGCATAAGTAGGGGGCGAATTATGACAAAACAGGAGTTAGAGTTTAGACAGGGAAATATTATAAAACTTTTAATAAAATTTTCAGTTCCAGCTACACTAGCAAGTCTTACAACTATAATTTACAACATAACTGATAGATATTATATAGGAAAAGCAGTGGGAAGAAATGGGATTGCTGCAATAGCCACAATTTTTCCACTTATTATGCTTTTAAATGCTTGTGGGACGTTATTTGCAATAGGTGGTGGAGCTTTATCAGGAATATATATGGGACGTCAAGAGATTGACAATGCTAGAAAAGTTTTAGGATCCTCTTTTTTATGTTTAGTTATAATAGGTCTTGTATTTACAATTTTTGGTATGATTTTTATGGAGCCAATAGTTTTATTTTTAGGAGCTACAAAAAATAATATCCAATATGTAATTGATTATTGTAAATATTTTTTTCCCTCTATGACATTTCAGATTCTTATATTAGCTCTTTGTGCTTTTTTAAGGACTGACGGTCAACCAATGCTTTCTATGATGACAAATTTTACTTCAGCTGTTGCAAATATGATACTTGATTATATGTGGGTTGTAAAAATGGGATATGGAATGAAAGGGGCAGCACTAGCCACAACAATTTCCAATGTAATTCCTGGAATATTTTTGATAGTTTATTTTTTAAGAGGTAAACTTCTAAAATTAGAGATAGAGAAAATAAAACTTGATATAAAAATAATAAAAGAAGTTTTATCAATAGGAATATCAGGATTTTTTAACCAGTCATTAAACGGAGTTTATGCTTATTCTATAAATACTCGACTTATAAAATATGGTGGAGAGTTGGCTCTTGCTGGTATGGGAATAATGACAATAGTTAGAAATTTTTTAAATACAAGTTATCTTGGTTTAAATCAAGGACGTCAGCCAATACTTTCATATAACTGGGGTGCTAAAAATTATAGACGGGTTATAAAAACTTTTGCTTATTCTATGGGAATGACAATATTTTTATCTATATTTTTGGTTTTGGTTATAAGATTTAATTCAAGAAGTATAGCAGGTTTCTTTGTAAATAATGACGAAGAACTTATAAATTATACAGCAAAAGCTATTCCAATCCATTTGGGAATGATGATGAGTACAGCTATTTATCTTTCTTGTTCAAATTATTTCCAAGCTGTTGGAAAGGGAAAACTTACAACAAAACTTATAACTTTAAGGCTAGCGATACTTACTATCCCACTTACATATATTTTACCAATAAAATGGGGAGTAATGGGAGTTCTTTTAAGTTTTCCAATATCTGATACAATAGCCGCAATAACAGCTGGTATCGTTATGACAAAAGAGATGAAAAATGTAAGAAAAATGATGATAGAACAAGAAAAATTACAAAGGGAAGAAATATTACAAGATGAGGTGGTAATTTAATGAGAATTGTAGTGTCAGATTTAGA
>Glacier_p2__coassemble_1394_pt1 | contig 21722 bp, 18 predicted proteins | sample Glacier_p2__metabat2_low_PE_039 | metagenome-assembled genome bin Glacier_p2
AGATGATGGAATTCTTGCAATTTCTATACCTTGGCACGTGTCTTATGAGTATGTTGAAAAACTTTTAGTAATAAGAAAAGATTGGATACTAGAAAATATAAAAAAATTAAAGAGTATATTTGATGGAAAAATAAAATATGTTACAGGAGATATTTTAAATATTTTTGATAAAAAGTTTTTATTAGAAGTGGTAGAAAGTCAAAAAGATAATATTTTTTTTAAAGATAATAAGGTGTATCTTTTTACTTCTAGGATAGATGATAGAGATTATAAAAAGAAAATAATAGATTATTGGTATAGGGAGCAAGGAAAAATTATTCTAAAAGAGATGTCGGAAAAATGGCTTTTAATAACCAATAAATCTATAAATAAACTTACAATAAAAACTTTAAAAAGAAATTGGGGTTCTTGTGAGGTAGGAAAGAAAAATATAAATCTAAATAGTGAACTTTTAAAACAAGATAGAAGATTTGTAGAGTATGTTATCTTGCACGAGATAGCTCATTTAGAACACCCAAACCACAGTAAAAATTTTTATAATTATGTGGCAAGATTTATGCCTGATTGGAAAGAGAGAAAAAAATTAGGGAAGTTAGAAATTTAAAAGGAGTTGGAAGAATGAAAATAGTTATAGCACCTGACTCTTTTAAAGAATGTATCAGTGCAAAAGAGGCTTGTATTGCAATACAAAAGGGTTTTGAGAAAATATTTGAAGAGGGCGAATATATTTTAGTTCCTATGGCAGATGGTGGAGAGGGGACAACAGAAGCTTTAGTTGATTCAACAGATGGGGCAATATATAAAGTTGAAACAACTAACCCTATTGGAGAGAAAATAATTTCAAAATTTGGAATATTTGGAGATGGAAAAACAGCTATTATTGAAATGGCTCAAGCTAGTGGATTAGAATTAATATCAAAAGAAAAAAGAAATCCAATGATAACTACAACTTATGGAACAGGAGAACTTATAAAATCAGCACTAGATAAAAATATTGAAACTATTTTAATAGGAATTGGTGGAAGTGCCACTAATGATGGTGGTTCTGGTATGATTCAAGCTCTTGGTGGAAAGTTGTTGGATAAAGATGGAAAAGAGATTGGTTTTGGTGGTGGAGAGCTATCAAAACTTCATAAAATTGATCTGTCAAATCTAGATGAGAGATTAAAAAAAGTAAAAATTATAGTGGCTTGTGATGTTGATAATCCATTAACAGGAGAAAGAGGAGCCTCATATATTTTTGGAAAACAAAAGGGCGGAACTCCAGAAATGTTAAAAATTCTTGATAACAATTTAAAGTATTTTGCTAAAATTATAAAAAAAGATTTGGGAGTTGATATAGAAACTATTTCTGGCTCTGGTGCTGCTGGTGGTCTTGGCGGAGGGTTAATGGGATTTTTATCAGCAGAATTAAAAAAAGGAATAGATATTGTAATAGAATATAGCAAACTTGAAGAAAAAATCCAAGGGGCAGATTTGGTAATAACTGGAGAGGGAAGTATAGACAGTCAAACTAGATTTGGAAAAACTCCTTATGGTGTGGCAAAAGTTGCTAAAAAATATAATATTCCTGTAATTGCACTAGCTGGAAATGTTGGGAAAGATGTTGATATTTTATATGATTATGGATTTAATGCTATTTTTCCAATACTTCCGAGAGTTGAAACTTTAGAAGAGGCTCTTTCTCAAGGAAAGGAAAATTTAGAAAAAACATCTGAAAATATCGCAAGACTTATAAAAAGTATAAAAAAATAAAAATTAAAATAATACTGTTGTATTTTTATAAATTTACAGCAGTATTTTTTAATTTCTCTATTGACTCTAGAACTATTCTAAGGTTTATAATATCTACATAAGGAGGTCGATATTATGAAACTAGAGAGTTCGCAAAAAATATCACTATGGACACTCCTTTTCAGAGACAGAGAAACTTAGCGAAATATCATTCTTAAAATAAAAATAAAAAAAGGAGAATGATATATATGGCAAAATTAGATTTAGGTAAAGACAGTCTTACGAAAATTATATTAAAATATGGTATCCCGTCTATATGTACGATGTGGATATACTCACTTTACACAATAGTTGATGGTATTTTTATAGGAAAATATCTAGGAGCAAAGGAGATAGCAGCAGTAAATATTGTAATGCCTTATGTAAATATCTCTTTTGCCCTTGGAATAATGATAGCTGTAGGTGGAGGAACTATTATTGCTATACGTCTTGGAGAAGGAGATTCAAAAGAGGCAAATAGAATATACAGTCTTTCTGCACAATTCTTTTTAGTTCTTGGTGGAATACTTAGTTTTCTTGGAATATTTTTTTCAAAACAAATGGTTAAAATATTGGGAGCTAATGAAGTTGTAATTGAATCTGCACAAACTTATCTTTTTATTATTTCGTTTTTTACAATATTTTATCTTTTGGCTTATGGATTTGAGGTATTTATTAGAATAGATGGAAATCCATCTTATTCAATGATATGTAATTTGACAGGAGCTGTTGTAAATATTGTTCTTGATTATATATTTATAGTTCATTTTCATTGGGGAATCGGTGGAGCGGCTTTAGCCACAGGAATGGCACAACTTGGAACAGCTCTTTCACTTGGCTGGTATTTAGTTTTTAGAGCTAAAAAACTAAAGTTTAAATTTACAAAATTTGATTTTAAAGCTATTGGAGCATTATGTTTTAATGGGTCATCAGAATTTTTAACAGAGATAGCCACTGGAATTGTTATTATGGTATTTAATATAAACATTATGAGAATGATTGGTGAAAAAGGTGTATCGGCTTTTGGAATCATTGGATATATCTCTACTCTTGTTACAATGACGATGATAGGAGATTTTCACAAGGTCTTCAACCAGTGATAAGTTATAATTTTGGTGCTGAAAAATATGAGAGAATAAAAGAGATTTTAAAAATAGGAGTGGCAACTGTTACAGGTCTTGGAATTTTATTTTACCTTGCAATAAATTTCTTTTCTCACGATATTATAGCTATGTTTGTCAAAAATGATGAAAATTTATTTATAATTACAAAAGAGGCTGTAAGACTTTATAGTTTTACTTATGTGTTAATGGGAATAAATATAATTATAAGTGCTTATTTTACAGCTATTGAAGATGCTCTGACTTCTGCACTTCTAAGTATTTTAAGAGGAGTAATTTTTATAAATATACTTCTTTATATACTACCATTGGTACTTGATAGCAAGGGAATATGGTTATCAGCTCCAGCGAATGAAGTTATAACTCTTGTATTTTCTGTAATGATTTTCTTAACTTTTGGAATTAAGAAAATAAAATCTAAAGTTGTAGAGATAAAAATAAAAAAATCAGCATAAATTAAGAAAAAGTACAGACAATTTTTTTAAATAAATTTTGTCTGTACTTTTTTATTTTGAAAAATATAAAAAATTCCCACAAGTAAAATACCTGTGGGATTTTGTTTTGTATTCTTGATAAAATAATTTGTAAAAAATTATCTTTTTGAGAATTGAGGGCTTCTTCTTGCTTTTCTTCTTCCGAATTTCTTTCTTTCAACCATTCTTGAGTCTCTAGTTAAGAATCCAGCTTCTTTTAAAGCTCCTCTTAAAGTTTCGTCAGCAAGTATTAAAGCTCTTGCAACACCGTGTCTGATAGCTCCAGCTTGTCCAGAGTTTCCTCCACCGTATACGTTAACGATTACTTGGTATTTGTCTAAAGTTTCAGTTAAAACTAAAGGTTGTTCAACTATTTTAGAAAGGATTTCTCTTCCTCCAAAATATTCTTGCATTGTTTTTCCGTTTATAACGATTCCTTTTTCTCCAGGAATTAATCTTACTCTTGCTACAGAAGTTTTTCTTCTTCCAGTTCCTCTAAATTGATTCATTTCTGCCACTGTTAATACCCCCTTACATTTCTACCTTTGTAGGTTTTTGAGCAACGTGTCCGTGTTCAGCACCAACAAATAATCTTAATCTTGTTAATTGTTCTCTTCCTAATCTATTTTTTGGAAGCATTCTTTTTACAGCTAGCATTAAAGCATCTTCTGGTTTTCTTGTGATAACTTCTTCAAATGTTCTTTTGCTAATTCCTCCTGGGAATCCAGAGTGTCTATAGTATAGTTTGTCTTTCATTTTATTTCCAGTAACTACTAATTTTTCTATGTTAGTTACTACAACATAATCTCCACCATCTACGTGAGGAGTGAAAGAAACTTTTTCTTTTCCCATTAATTTTTTAGCTATTTCTACTGCTAATCTTCCTAAAACTACTCCTTCTGCGTCGTAGTGATACCAATCTCTAACTACATCTTCAGTTCTTTGCATTACAGTGTATTTTTTCACTTTTTTCCTCCTAAAAAATTCAGTTATATAATATATATAACGCAACGGTCCTTTGTGGGAAAGGTTAAATTACCTTATGATTATACACGAATTGTAAAAAAAAGTCAACCCTTTTTAATCAAAGAAAGTTCTATTTTTTGAAAAAAATTTTATAATTAAACATTTGTTCAAGTTATAGACTGAGGAATAAAAAAATTAGCTGTTGTAAAACACAACAGCTAACGAAAAATTTAATTATAGATTATTTAAAAAATTTAGAACCTGCTAAAAATTCAGGAATTTTTATTTCTTTTTCATCTAATTTTATTTTTATAGTTTCTCTGATTAACTCATTTAACATTTGGTCAATCTCAACAAGTCTTCTTTTTGATTCTTCTCTTTCTACATAAAGAGCATCTTCTTCATTTTTTCTTCTTGTAACATCAGCGTGTTCTTTTCTTTCCATAAGAACTTCGATTATGCTATCAGTTAATTTTGAGAAGATAGAATATTCGTCCATATAAATATTAGAATAATTTTTTATCTCTAGCCATTGACCCTCAACAGAAGAAACTTTATTTTTTACAGCGTCAAAACTTCTTGAGAAAGCATATTTATCCTCAGTTAATATTTTTATTTTTTTGTCATAATTTTTTTCTAAAGAAAGCTCAACAGAGATTGATGCTAGACTTCTAAGTGACATATGTGCAACATTAGATACAGGGATTCCTGCAGTTTTAAGATAGTCTTGTTTTTCTCCTTTTAAGTTGTTTTCTATTAAAGTTTCGCTAGATTCTACAAGAGAAAGAAGAGAGTTTCTATATTTTTCAAGTTTATCTTTAAGTTCAAGAGTTTTTTCTCTTAACTCTTCTTCTTCTTTTTTTTGTAATTCTTCAATTTCAATAGTTAATTTTTTTATTGAAGTTTCATAAGAAGCTAATTTTAATCTTTGTTTTATTTGAGAGATTTTATCCATATTTTCGTCAGATATAGATGGAGCGTTGTTAAGCTCAGTTTCGATTCTTTGAAGTTCTTCTTTTTTTATTCCAAATTCAGCAGAGTATTTAGAAGCTAATTTTTGATTTTCAGCTTGAACATAAAGAGCTATTTTGTTAATAACATTTTCAACTATATCATCAATAGAGTTAAAAGCTATTTGAGAAGCACTGATAAATATATTGTCTTCATTTATTACTTGCTCAGTTTCTGGATTAATAATATTTCCATTGTTAAAAATAAACATATTTCCTCCTAAATTATAATATTTATATGAAATTTTTTTATCGAATTTAACATATAAATTGTATCATAAAAAGATTAATGAGTAAAGAGAAAGAATTAAACTAAATTTGTGATTTTATAAATAAAATATAACAAAGATTTTTAAATTAACATTTTTCAATTTTTTTTGTATAATTATGGTGTATAAAAAATCTAAGCAGGAGAAAAGATGAATTTTAATTTAATAAATAACAATTCAAAATTGATGTTAGAAACTATAAAAAGGTGTTTATTGGAATGTGAGGAGTTTTTATTTGTAGTTTCTTTTATAAGATTTTCTGGAGTTCAAATCTTGGTAGATATCTTAAAAAAATTAGAAGAGAGAGGGATAAAAGGTAAAATTTTAACCTCTAATTATATGAACGTTACTGAGAAAAAAGCTTTAGAAAAAATATTGGAGTTTAAAAATATAGAACTTAAATATTTTGATGGAGAAACTCAAGGATTTCACCCTAAAACTTATATATTTAAAAATAAAGAAAATATAAAAATAATTTTAGGCTCTTCAAATATATCTTTTGGAGGTTTGAAAAGTAATATAGAGTGGAATAATGAGATTACTTTTTCTGAAGATGATGAAAGTTTACAAGAGCTTTTAAATGAATATGATTATTTATGGGAAAAATCTTTTGACTATGACCCAAATAAATTTTTTGATAATATAAATTCAAAAAAATATTTTTATAGAAAACGAGATGAGATTAAACCAAACTATATGCAAAGTCTAGCTCTTGAAAATCTTCAAAAAATAAGAGAGAATGGTGGAGATAGATCTCTTGGAATTTCTGCCACAGGAACTGGAAAAACATACCTTGCTTGTTTTGACATAAAGAATTTTGGAGCAAAGAAAGTTTTATTCGTAGCTCATAGAGAGGAGATTTTAAATTCTGCTCAAAGAAGTTTTGAGAAAATTTTTAAAAATAAAACTTTTGGAAAATTCACTGGAACTAAAAAAGAGCTGGACAGAGATTTTATATTTTCAAGTATCCAAACTCTTCATAAAAATTTGGAGAATTTTTCAAAGGAATATTTTGATTATATAGTTATTGATGAGGCACACCACATTGGAAGTGAGACCTATAATAAAGTTATAGAATATTTTAAACCAAAATTTCTTTTAGGGCTTACAGCTACCCCAGAAAGATGTGATGGATATAATATCTATGAAGTTTTTGGTGGGAATATTTCAATGGAGATAAGACTTCGTGAGGCTTTAGATAATAATTTGGTATCCCCTTTTCATTATTTTGGGATAACAGATATAAAAGAGGTAGATCTGTCAGATGTTGACTTAAATAAAATAGATGAAGTTGCAAAAAAACTAATGATAAATAAAAGAACTGATTTTATTTTGGAGAAAATAAAACTTTATGGATTTTCAGGTAAAAAAATGAAAGCTCTAGGATTTTGTGCAAATAGAAATCACGCTAAATTTATGGCGGAGGAGTTTACAAAACGGAGAATAAAAAGTGAAGTTTTAACAGGGGAAGACACTCCAGAAAAAAGAAAAAAAATAATAGAAAATTTAGAGAATGAAAATGATGAATTAAAAGTAATTTTCACTGTAGATATTTTTAATGAGGGAGTAGATATTCCAAGTATAAATATGGTGCTGATGCTTAGACCTACAAATTCTCCAGTAGTTTTTATACAGCAACTTGGGAGAGGACTTCGTAAAACAGATGAAAAAGAGTTTGTTACAGTTTTGGATTTTATAGGAAATCATAAAAAAATATTTTTGGTGGCACTGGCTCTTACAGGAAACGCAACCTATGATAAAGATCACATAAAACAACAAATAAAATCAGATTTTTCCAATCTTTCAAAATCAATCTATATAAATATGGACGAGATTTTAAAAGAGAGAATTTTGGAACAGATAGAGAATGAAAACTTTAATACTTTGAAATATCTAAAAGAGGAGTATAATAATTTTAAAAATCTTTTGAAAAGAGTTCCAACTTATATGGACTATATTAATTTTGAGGGAGCTCCAAATATTTATAAATTTATTTTAAAATATAAAAGTTATTATGGATTTTTAAAAGCTATTGGAGAAAATGAGATTTCTTTTACAGATGAAGAAGTAAAAGTTTTGGAAGAGGTAGAAAGTTATCTGCCTCTTAAGAGAATTCACGAGATTTTAATTTTAAAACTTAGCTTAGAAAAAAATAAAATAAACTTAATGGATTTAGAAAAAGAGATACAAAAATATCAAGAAAGTTTTGATAAAAAAACTTTGGAACACTCTTTTAGAAATATATCTTGGGAGTTTTTAGATGCTAGTGATAAAAGACGTAGGATAAAACTTATAGAAAATAGTGATTTTATTTTGGAAAAAACAAAAGTTTTTGAAAAAGCCTTAGAAAATAATAAAATAAAATCATATTTGGAAGAGGTAATACTTTTTGGAATAAGAGAGTATATAAATAAATTTGGGAATAAAAATTATGGAGTGCCATTTTTAAAACTTTATGAATCTTATTCAATGAGAGAGGTGGCTCTTTTAAGTAACTATGGAAAACTTCACAGCTCTTATAGAAATGGAGTAAATCCAAGTGAGGATAAAAAATCTTTTTATCTTTTTATAAATCTTGAAAAAGATGATGAGAAAAAATTTAAGTTTAACAATATTATCTTTGATAAAAGACATTTTACTTGGTTTACAAAATCTAGTACAAGCCAAGATTCAGAGGTTGGACAAAACTTTATAAAAAATAGAGAAAGAGGAGTTAATCTTCATTTCTTTATTAGAAAATTTAATAAAATTGATGGAATTACTCAATCTTTTGTTTATGTTGGTCAGGGAGATGTGGTAGAATATATAGGTGAGAAACCTATAAAATGTAAAATAAAATTAGAAAATAAACTTCCTGATAATATTTATGAGGAGTTTACAAAATAAGGAGATATGATGAAAATAAAAGCAGTTTTATTTGATTTAGATGGAACATTAATGAATACTTTGGAAGATTTAACAGACAGTACAAATTATATTTTAGAAAAGCATAATTTTCCAAAAAGAACAATAAAAGAGATAAGAAGTTTCGTAGGGAACGGAATAAAAAAACTTATGGAAAGAGCTGTCCCTCAAAATACAGATGAAAAAATAATAAATGAATGTTATGAGGAGATGTTAACTTATTATAAAGAACATTCTCTTATTAAAACAGCACCATATGTTGGAACAAGGGAACTTGTAGAAAAACTTCATCAAGAGGAATTTAAAATAGCTATAATTACTAATAAAGCTCAAAACTCTGCTGATGTAATAGCTGAGAAATTTTTTGGAAAATCAGTTGATTTAGTAATTGGTGATGATAAAAAAATGCCACTTAAACCAAATCCAGCTGGAATAGAGAAAGCTTTGGAATATTTTAAAATTTCAAAAGATGAGGCAGTTTATGTGGGAGATTCTGAAGTAGACTTACAAACTGGAACAAATGGAAATTTAAAAACAATTCTTGTTCTTTGGGGATTTAGAGATAGGGATTTCTTAGAGGAAAAAGGTGGAAAAGTTTTTGCTGAAACTGTTGAGGAGTTGGAAAATTTAATAAAAACTTTGTAAAATAAAAAATCCTTGCTAATTAGCAGGGATTTTATTTTAATATTCTTGGTATTCTTGGAGAGAGGATTGGTAAAAATTCGCAGATATTTATTTTTAGATGTTCTTTTGTAGAATTAAAATCAAAATAAATTTCTACTTCATCACCAATATTTATACTTTCATCAACTTCTATAAAAGTATTATCCATAGTAATAAGAAGTATTTTATAAAATTTATCTTTTATTTTAACAAAAGACCCCTCATTTGATTTTAAAAATCCATCTCCATAACCAATTTTTACAAAACCGATATTTTCAGAAGTAGTTTTTAGATTTTCTTTTGGAGTGTAAGCTAAATAATCTATATTTTTTATATTTTTAATAGCAGTGAAATTTCCTTTTAAAGAAAAAACTTTTTTTAAATTTTTTTCATAAGCTCCATCTTCATAAAATCCATAGATAAACATTCCTGGTCTAAGATGAGTTGTAAAAGGGATAGTTCCATAACTGCTAATCCCAAGACTATTTTGAAGATGTATCATAGAAAATCTATTTTTTCCAAAGGTATTTAAAATATTTTCAAAAATATTTATAAGCTCAATACCTTTTTTATAAGGAACAGAGAAAAGATGAGAAAATATTCCAGAAAATTTAGTATTTTCTTTAGAAATAATTTCTTTTAGCAGAGGGATTTCATCAGTCGTTATCCCATTTCTTCCAAATCCTAAATCTATTTTTATTTGAATTTGGATTGTAGGGATTTTATTTTCTAAAAGTTTTAAAATATCATCAATAGAGTTTGCTGTGGCAAGAATTTGAGGATAATCTAAAATATATCCAAAATTTTCCTTGGAGATAGATTCTAAAACCAAAATTTTAAAATCTTTTGGAATAGAAAGAGATCTTAAAATCTCCAAAGCTTCAGAAAGACGAGCCACCACACATTGGTTTATTTTATATTTTAAAAGTAAAGACACGATAAGTTTCAAATCGTGTCCATAACCATTTGCTTTGATAACAGGTAAAATATCTCTGTCATATTTTTTTTTCAAAAAATTTATATTATGAATAAAATTTTCTTCAGAAATTAAAATTTTCATAAGTGTATCCTTATTATTTGAATTTATTATCAAGTTCCCTGTCTGATTCAGGTCCAAAATTTTCACTGACTGTTGGTTTAAGATTTTTTATAAATGTACCCATTTCATCAGCACTTCCTACAATTCTATTGAAAATACTTAAATATTCATTAAGAATTGGATTATTAACATCGTAAGGGTATCTGATAATATGGTCTATCTCACTCCAAGCTTCTTCAAAAACAGTTCTCACTTGCATTTCGGTGTAAACTTTTTCGTTAGTTTCTTCAAGGGAAACTTCTATAAGATAATGGACAGAACGATAACCATGCTGTCTTATTATAATATCACAGTTCATAAACTCTTTTGCTTTTTCTAAAAACTCTTCTGAATAATCTCCAGGTCTAACATTTATTTGAGGAGTTTCAGCAATATCCCAAGTTTTTAAAATCTCTTTATGAACTTCTACCCAGTCCTCTTTAAAAAGATGTAAAACTCTAACTCCGATAAGGTCAGTAATAATCTCTTTATAATTATCTACATTAATATTTCTTTTTTGATATTTTTTCCCTTTTCTAATAATTTTTTCTATTAGGTGAGTAGGTTTTTTTACTCTTCTTCTTACAGAGTGAACAGCCTTTGAGTCTATCAATTTAAAAGTAAACTCATCAGCTTTTTTTTCTAAAAGAGGAACTAACTTTACATAATCATCATAAATTTCTTCAAGGGTTTTCCATTTTATACCAGTGGCTTCAAAAGTTTTTTCACTGATAGAAAATTCCCTAAGAAACTTATCTTTTTCAAGCATTAAAATTCACCTCTTATTTTTCTTAAGTAAACTGTACATACTTTGCTTTTTCCAATGATTTTATTATCTACTATATCTTTTTCAGCTACAGGCTTTTTAAGAACTATAACTTCTTCAATATTTTTCTTATCTATTGAGAAAACTCTTCTAAAAGTAAGTTTATCTCCAATATTTATATCTTTTCTATCTGTTTCATAGTTACACCAAGTTGAATAATTTTTATCTTGTAATAAAACTTCAAGATTTAATTTATAGAAAATTTCTTGAATATTTTCTAATTTATTCATTTGGATTTTTATTCCAGCTGTTTTTGCAAGTCTGAATAAATTTAGAGCTGATTTTATTTTTATAAGCTCAGTAGGATTATTTAAAGATATTTGTCCTGAAAGATTTTTAAATGAAAATTCCATAGGAGTTCCACCAAATAATGATTCTAACATCTCTAAAACTACGATTGCTCTTCCGTGAGTTGTGCTAGTAGAGATTTCATAGTGTAGATAATCACTAGTAACTTTAAACATTCCTGGTGTATCATAAATAATACTAAATCTTAATCTTAATTCTCTTGATTTTATTTCAAGAAGAGAAGTTGATTTATCTTTTGTAGATAAAATTCTCATAAAACTACTGTTTGTATGCTCTCCAATTTTCATTTCAGCACTTCCAACGATCTCTACTTCAGAAAGGTCGATATCTTCTGGAATATTGCTAGCGAAGATTGGGAAAGAGTTAAGTCCACTTGATGAATATTTTTGTTCAAGAGCTGTTTCTAACTTAAATTCATTTTTTTCAAGAGTTAATTCTTTTGGAATAATTTCTTCAACAGTTTCACAAATATTTTCATCTTTTTTATCTTCTACTATTTCAGTAGGAGTAGTTTCAATTACTTCCTCTTTTACTTCTTCAATAATTTCTTTATCAGAGTTATCCTCAACTTCAGAAATATTTTCTTTTATTTCTTCTATTGGTTCAATAGATAAATCTTCCTCACAAGGAGTGTTTTCTATATTCTCAACAACTTCTTCATTTTTAGTTTCTATAGAAGTTTCAGTTTCAATAATTTCTTCAACTATTTTTTCATTAGAAGTATCTTCGATATTTTCTACTTCTTCAATTTTATTTTCCTCTATATTTTCAGTTATATTAGAGATATTTTCTATTTCCTCTTTTTTATCTTCTTCAATATTTTCAACAACTTCTAAAGTTTCAATATCACTAGAATTATTTTCTATTTCTTCAGTTACTTCCTCATTTTTTTCTTCTTCACAAGGAGTATCTTCAGATTTAACAGTTTCAACAAACTCAGAAACTTCTTTAAATCCTTCAATAGATTTAGCTATCTTATTTAATTTTTCTTTTAACTCGGCAAATCTATTCTCTGTTGATTTAAAAGTATTAACTGTTTCTATTTCTGTTTCATTAGAAGTTTCTTCAATAGTGTTTTCATTATTATTTATTTCTATATTTTCTAAAGAACTATCCTCTTTTATCTCTTGGATTTCTTCTTCAGTAGTTTTTTCATCTTCAATATTTTGACTAACTTCTTCAACTTTTTCATCTTCGTTCTTTTCTTCAGCAACAACATTTTCATTTATTGGTTGTTCAAAAAGAGAGAATTGAACTTCTTCTCTAAGTTCTTCCATCACTTCTTTTTTATTTTCCTCTAAAATTTCAGGGTCAATATTTAGAGAAGTCTCAAGTTTTTCTAAAAACTCTAAAGAATCATATTTTAAAATTTGGATATTATATTTTTTTATAAAGTTTAAAATTTTATTGTCAGTGATAGTATTTTTAACTACCATATATATATCATTTAAAGATTCTGGATAATCTCCAAAGATAAAATCAAGAATTTCAAAGAAATCAGAATCCTCAATATCAAAAGCTAAAATAATATTTTTTCTAAGTTTTAATTCATATCTAATTCCATCAAAATAATTTTTATAAAAAGGTAAAACTTTTAATTTTCTAAAATCTTGTTTAGTGATAACACAAGTATCAGCAGTAACCAAATCTCCTAAAGGTTTGTAAATTTTAGATTTTCCTACTGTAAAAGAAGTTTTATCAAATGGAGAGATTTTTATTGCTTTAGGATTTTCACAAAAAGAGTTATCATAGTTAATATTAACAATAGATGAAATTCTATTGTCATCAATTAAAGAGTTAATATATCCTAAATCAAATTTTTTATTCTCATACAAAAATTGAATCTTTTTGAAAAGTCCAGATTTTGTGCAAACTACTTGGTCGATAAAAGTCTGACTCACTTCAAAAAGAGAATCTATTTTTAAATTATTTACATTTGAGTAATTAAAAGATTTTAGAATAAAATCAGATAATTTAACCCTACTTGGGCAAGAATCCAATTCTTTGTAAAAGTTTGCCATAATCAAGTTAAATTTCTTTTCTAGTTTAATGTCATCAAAAAAGTTCATATTCTAATCTCTCCTCCAAAATTGTTCTTTATATAATAAGTATATACCAAATTTGTAAATTTCTCAATTACTTTTTTTGTATTTTATCCTTTTAAAGTCAACAATATTTATATTATTTGAGGAAAAAAGGTGGTATAATATATTAAATAAAATGAGGGAGGGAAAAAATGTTAGCTATCTTAAAAGACTCAGTTTTTTTTATAAATATTGTTTTTGCTTTGATTGTACTTTTCCTAGAAAGAAAAAGACCGATGTATACTTTATTTTGGATAACGTTACTTCTTCTTACCTCTTATTTGGGATTTTTAGCTTATCTGTTTTTTGGACTTAAATTTTACAAGAGAAGAAAGGTTAAAAAGTTTTATTCAAGAACTTTTTTCAAAGAACTTTATAAAAGTGATAATTACAAGGTAAAACTTGTTGAAAAGAGAAATCAACTTACAAACTATATAAGTACAACAATTGGAAATAAAGTTACATATTATAATACAGTTTGCTTTTTTAAAGAGGGGAACTCATTTTTTCAGGAAATGTTAAAAGATATTGAAAATGCAAAAGAAACTATCAATATGGAATATTATATTTTTAGTGATGATGAACTTGGTGGAAAATTTTACGACCTTTTAGAGAAAAAATCTAAAGAGGGAGTAAAAATAAAAATTATAGTTGATGGTATAGGAACTAGAAAATTAAAAAGAGCTAGAAAAAAATCTTTAAAAGAAAGTGGAGTGGAGCTTAAGGTATTTTTTCCATCAAACTTTCCTTTAATAAAAATAGGAAATATTAGAGCAAATTATCGTGACCATAGAAAAATTTGTGTAATTGATAGTCTAATAGTATATACAGGTGGATTTAACATTGGAGATGAATATATAGGAAATAGTGATTTTGGTAAATGGAGAGATACTGGAGCGAGAATTGAGGGAGAAGCATCTGTTGATATAGAGAGAGAATTTTATATAATGTGGAGTTTCTTACAGAAAAAACATTTGGACTATGTTGAAACTGATAGAGTTCTTAGAAAAAAAGTTGACATTATCTATGAAAATTTTAAAAAATATGATGTCAATGCAGTCCAACTTATTAGTAGTGGACCAAACTATGAAAACAGAACCATAAGAGATTCTTATATAAAGATGATAATGGAAGCCAAAAGAAGTATATATATAGAAAGTCCATATTTTGTCCCAGATGATTTATTGCTAGATTGTTTGAGAATAGCTCTTGCATCTGGAATTGAAGTAAAAATAATAATACCTGATAAACCAGACCACCCTTTTGTTTATTGGGCAAACCAAAACTTTTCTATAGAACTTTTTGAAAGAGGAGCAGAGATCTATAAATATAATGGTGGATTTTTACATAGTAAAATGCTTATTATAGATAATGAGATTGCATCTTTTGGAAGTTCAAACTTTGATTATAGAAGTCTTTATCAAAATTTTGAAATAAATTATATGATTTATGATATAGAACTTATTGGATATTTAAGACAACTATTTTTTGAAGATTTATCAAATAGTGAAGCTATAACAAAAATGATGGTAAAAGAGAGAGGTATAATAGAAAAAGTAAAAGAGTCTGTTTCAAGATTGATGTCTCCTATTATTTAATCTATTGAAAAAGCTAGGAGGAGTATTATGAAAGACCAAAAATTAAATGAATTTTTTCAGGAATTTTATGTTGAAAAAAATAGTGAAGAAAAAGTTATAGATTTACATATTCATACAAACTACTCTGACGGTTTTATAAACTGTCGAGCTTTAGAAAAATATTTGAAAGATAAAAGTTATTTGATAGCTGTCACAGACCACAATGCCATAGCTGGAAATATTTTACTTAGAAAAATGGGAGTAAATGTAGTTCCGGGGATTGAGCTTGGGTGTGTAGACGGATTTGAAATGTTAGTTTATTTTAAAACTGAAGATGATTTGATTTATTTTTATAAATCTTTTATTGAGCCAAATAAAAATAGATATAGAATGTCTAAAACTCATCAAGATATTCATTATTATTTGAGAGCTTTGGAAAATTTTAAATGCTATAAATCAATTCCTCATATAGCAGGACTTGCTCAAAAGAATTTTTTGAAAAATAAAGATTATATCTATAATGTTATTGCCAGAGTTGATGCAATAGAGATTCATAATCATGCTCTTCCAAATTTTAGAAATAAAATTGCAAAAGATGTACAAGAAAGATATGATAAAGAGGTAACTTTTGGCAGTGATGCACATTTTATGGAGGAGTTAATAAAATTTTCTAAAGTTGTAAATCATTTAGAAAAATCAAATCTTTTTGAAGATTATTCTACAAAATTAAAACTTATTAGTTGGCTTGGAAAGAAACATTTTTCATATGGATTAAAGGGAATATTGGAAAAATAGACTTGCATTTTTCACAAAATATAGTTATAATAAAGAGTAATTGGTACGATTCTGTAGCTCAGTTGGATAGAGCGACGCCCTCCTAAGGCGTAGGTCACGCGTTCAATTCGCGTCAGAATCGCCACTCAAAAAATAAACAAAGATGTTGATTTTGATCAGCATCTTTTTTGTTTTATAAAATAAAAAAGGCTCAGAAAAATTCCGAGCCTTAAAAAATTATTTTTTAGATTTTATATATTCGTCAATAGCTTTTGCTGATTTTTTACCAGCTCCCATAGCAAGAATTACAGTGGCAGCTCCAGAAACAGCATCTCCTCCTGCAAAAACTCCTTTTCTTGAAGTTTGTCCAAAATCGTCAGCTACAATACATTTCCATCTATTTATTTCAAGATTTTTTGTAGTAGATGAGATTAATGGATTTGGAGAAGTACCAAGTGCCATTATAACTGTGTCCACTTCCATTATAAATTCTGATTCAGGAATTTCTATAAAAGATGCTCTACCAGATGCGTCAGGTTCTCCAAGTTTTGTATGGATACATCTCATACCGATAACCTCACCTTTTTCATTTCCTAAGATTTCTTTTGGTAGTGTAAGTGGGTCGATTATAACTCCCTCTTCTTTTGCGTGATGTACTTCTTCAAGTCTAGCAGGGAAATCTTTTTCACTTCTTCTGTAAACAATGTGAGCCTCAGCTCCTAATCTTTTTGCGGTTCTTACAGCGTCCATTGCTACATTTCCACCACCGATAACAGCAACTTTTTTTCCAACTTTTACAGGAGTTTCATAATTGTCTAAGTAACCTTTCATAAGGTTTACTCTTGTTAAAAACTCATTAGCTGATAAGACTCCATTTAGATTTTCTCCCGGAATATTCATAAATTTTGGAAGTCCAGCACCACTTCCAATAAATACTGCATCAAATCCCTCTTCATCTAAAAGTTTATCAATAAGTTTTGTTTTTCCAATTATCTCATTTGTCTTGAATTTTACTCCAAGTTTTTTAATATTTTCTATCTCTTTTTGTACAACTTCATCTTTTGGAAGTCTAAATTCTGGGATTCCATAAGTTAAAACTCCACCAGTTTTATGAAGTGCCTCAAAAATAGTAACATCATATCCCATTTTTGCTAAATCTCCTGCCACAGTAAGTCCAGCAGGTCCACTTCCAATAACTCCAACTTTATGTCCATTTTTTTCAGGAACATTTATTTCAATAGGATTTTTTAAAAGATAATCTCCTACAAATTTTTCTAATTTTCCAATAGCAACAGCTTCTCCTTTAATTCCTAATATACATTTTCCCTCACATTGAGTTTCTTGTGGACAAACTCTTCCACAAACTGCTGGTAAAGATGTATAAGTCATCAGAATTTTTCCAGCTTCTTCAATATTTCCATTTTTTATCTCTTGGATAAATGCAGGAATATTTATTGAAACAGGACAACCTTGCATACAAAGAGGATTTTTACAATTTAAACATCTTGAGGCTTCACGTTTAGCTTCCTCTAAAGTATATCCAAAAGTAACCTCTTTAAAATTAGTTGCTCTAACTTTTGGGTCTTGTTCTCTTACAGGAACTCTTTTATTTTTTGGTAAATTTTCTAAATCTTGCTCTTCGTGAGAATCTATTGGACAATCTTTTGCAGAGTGAGTAGCTCCGTCAGATTCTCTTAACATTGCTCTTCCCTCTTCAGTTTTATACATATTTTGTCTTCTCATAGCCTCGTCAAAATCTACTAAGTGTCCGTCAAATTCTGGTCCATCAACACAAGCAAATTTTATTTTATCTCCAATTCTTACACGACAAGCTCCACACATTCCAGTACCATCAACCATCAATGGATTTAAACTTACAGTAGTTTTTATTCCATATTCTTTTGTTTTTAGACAGACAAATTTCATCATTATCATAGGACCAATGGCAACAACATGGTCATAATGTTTATTTTGATTTTTTATCAAATCATCTATCACATCAGTTACAAGTCCGTGGAAACCATAAGAGCCGTCATCAGTGGCGATATATAGATTATCCGCTACATTTTTTAATTCATCTTCTAAAATTAAAAGTTCTTTAGTTTTTGCTCCAACAATAACATCAGCTTTTAAACCATTTTTTGCAAACCATTTTACTTGAGGATAGATTGGAGCTGTCCCAACTCCTCCACCAACAAATAAAACTTTTTTATTTTTTAAAACTTCCAAATCCTCGTGTAAAAATTCACTTTCTACTCCTAAAGGTCCAACTACATCTTTGAAATATTCTCCCTCTTCTAAAGTTCCAATATCCTTTGTACTTTTTCCAAGAACAAAGAAAACTATTGTAACAGTTCCTTTTTCTACGTCGTAGTCACATATAGTAAGTGGTATTCTCTCTCCAAATTCATCTTTTTTTACAATCAGAAATTGTCCCGGTTTTGCAGAAAGGGCAAGATCCTTCGCCTCTACTTCCATAAGACAAATATTTTTACTAAGCCATTTTTTCTTTAAAATTTTATACATATTTTTCCTACCTTTTTAATAAAAAAATTATTTTTTTTCAATAGATGTTAAAGCAATTTTAGTAAACTCAGATATTATATATGGCTTTTGAGTTGATTTTTTATAGGCTATAAAAAATTCTCTACTGCTATAAGCATTTTTAATTTTATAATATTTTATTCCCTCAAGTTTTTCAACAGAGCTTGGAACAAAACCAACCCCCATATTTTGGTCAACAAGAGAGTTAACAGTTTCAAAATCTTTTGTTTCCAAGATACAATGTAAATTAAAACTTAGTGATTCACAGATTTTATCAATATTTTTTCTAGCTTTTATACCTTTCATAAGTAGTATAAAACTTTCATTTTTAAAGATAGAAAGGTCAATAATCTCATCTTTTATTTTTTGATTAAGAGGATTTGATTTTGGTACAGCTAGAAGAATATCCTCTGTGAAAAGTTTTTTATATACAATTTTTGGGTTAAAATCTAAAAATGCGGATATAACTAAATCTACTTCATCTTCTAAAAGTATTTTTTCTAAGTTATATTGAGAATCTTCGATTATTTTTATTTGAACATCTGGAAAAAGTTTATTAAATTCTGGAATAATTTTTGGGAAAAAATATCTTCCATAAAATTGATAAGCTCCTATACCAAGAGTTCTTTTTTTACAAGAGGAAAGATTTTCAAGTTTTTCTTTAAAGATTTTAGTTTGAGATATTATTTTTTCACTCTCTTCCAAAAAAATCTCTCCAGCATATGTCAAAAAAACCCCTTTGCTAGTTCTTCTAAAAAGTTGTAATCCAAGTTCTTCTTCCAATTTTGTTATGGATTGACTAAGTGCTGATTGACTGACAAATAATTTTTCTGCTGCCTTTGAAAAGTTATTGAATTCAGCTATACAGCAAACATATTCCATATCTTTTAATGTCATAAATCTTCCACGCCCTTTATAAGTTTTTCTTATAGTAGTATTATAAATTAATATTTCAAAAAAAGCAAATTTATTGTTATAATCTATCCATACAAAGATAGGTATTTCTAAAACATTCCTATAAGATTTTACCGTCTTGTTTCCTTAAACTTATATATGTTAAAAATAAAGCAGATTGTTAGCCCCTCTCTGTTTTATTTTTATTTATTGCAAAAATTTTTTTAACGTGGTAAACTTACTTATAAATAAACAACAAAATTATAGGAGATAGAAAGATGAATCCAATATTTTTTGCCATAGGAAAAATAAAAATTACCTATTATGGAATGATGTATGCAATATCTTTTTTACTTGGAATAGAGCTTGGAAAAAAAGCTGCAAAAGATAAAGGCTTTTCTCCAGAGTTGGTGGAAAATTATGCTTTTGTAGCAATGATTTCAGGACTTTTAGGTGGAAGACTTTATTATGTTTTATTTAATTTAGATTATTATTTAAGATACCCTGCTGATATTATAGCTGTTTGGAAAGGTGGAATGGCTATTCACGGAGGAATAATCGGAGGGATAATCGGAACTTGTATCTACGGATATATAAAAAAAATAAATCCATTGCAACTTGGAGATTTTGCAGCAAGTCCACTTATTTTGGGTCAAGGGATAGGAAGAATAGGAAATCTTATGAATGGAGAGATTTATGGAGTTCCTACTTTTACACCATATAAATATATTTTTTCATTAAAACCAAATTTTTATCAGTGGTTTAATTTTTATCAAAGTCTACCACTAGAAGAAAAAATGAAATATACAGAGAAAGTGCCTTGGGGATTAGTTTTTCCACTTTCTTCACCAGCAGGGGAAGAATTTCCAAATCTTCCACTTCACCCAGCTATGCTTTATGAACTTGTTTTAAATTTTATTGGATTTATTTTTATTTGGTTTTTCCTTAGAAAAAAAGATTATCCAGTGGGAGTGGTTTGGTGTTCATATATAATAATTTATAGTCTTATAAGAATTTTTGTAAGTTTCTTTAGAGCTGAGGATTTAATGTTTATGGGTCTTAGAGCTCCTCACCTTATAAGCCTTATTATGATAATAATATCAGGAATTTTTATAATTTTTTTAAATAAAAAAGACAAAATGGCAAAAAATTAAGTCAAACACTGTATCAAGAAGAAAAATAAAACTAGATTTTTTACAAGGAGGAAGAATGAAAAAAATATTTGTAGGATTAATGTTGGTATTAGGAATGATTGGATGTACTAGTTCAAAGGTAGGAAAAACAGAATCTTTAGCTGGAAAACAATATGTTTTAGTTCAACAAGGAAAAGACTATCAAATAACTTTAAACTTTGCAGAGGATAATTTATTTGGATTTGCTGGAGTAAATCATTACTTTGGTAAATATCAATTAGATGGAAATAAACTTGTAGTAGGTAGTGCAGGTTCTACAATGATGGCAGGACCTCAAGAAGCTATGACAGCTGAACAAAACTTTTTATCACAATTAGGAAAAGCAAAAACATATGAAGTAACAGAAACTGGATTAATAATTACAACAGAAGCAGGAGAAAAATTAGAGTTTAAACTAGTTGAAGCTCCAAAACCAGCACAAAAATAGAGAATTTGGAGATGGAAAAAAATGAGTAATAAATATTTAATAGTTAGCAAGGAAATTTTACCAGATTATTTTGATAAAGTTATAGAAGCCAGAGAACTTTTAGAACAAGGAAAAGTTAAAAATATAAGTGAGGCTGTAAAAAAAGTTGGAATTAGTAGAAGTACTTATTACAAATACAAAGATTTTGTATTTTCTCCATCAGCAGAATCTCACGGAAAAAGAGCCTTGATTTCTGTTGTATTAGAACATACTCAAGGTAGCCTTTCTAATGTTTTAAATTATATAAGTTCTATCAATGGAAATATTTTGACAATTAACCAAAATATTCCGATGAATAACTCTGCTACTGTTATTATATTTATGGAGATTCTTCATATGGCAATTTCTATTGAAGAGGCAATAGATGAGATAAATAAACTTGCAAATGTAATTAACTGTAAACTTATGTCGATTGAATAGAGGTGAAGTGAAATGAAAAAAATAGGAGTAATGTTTCTATTATTATCATCTTTAGCTCTTGCAAGAGGTGGAGAAGATATAGTAGAAGACAGAATGGAGAATCAATTAAAAGTTAACTTATCAAAAATAATAGATCACAATGTAGATTATGATGTAGACATTTTTGATGATAAAATGAATGTGGAGATAGAGGTTGAAGGTCTGAAAGAACCAAAATTAGATTATAACAAAATAATTGATGCTGTTCTTTCTAGTGCAAAAGAAAATGCTCCCGAAGTAAAAGATATCAATATAACAGTAGTGTATGACCAACCTATTGGAGAAGATAAAATATTATTTAACAAAAGATTTATGTAAAATAAGCCCTTGAGGGCTTAT
>Glacier_p2__coassemble_1471_pt1 | contig 19991 bp, 19 predicted proteins | sample Glacier_p2__metabat2_low_PE_039 | metagenome-assembled genome bin Glacier_p2
TAGTTATCATTTTCAAATTTTCCTCCAGCATGAAGTACTGTAAGAACTATTTCTAAAGCTGATTTTCCATATTTAGGGTGTAACCCTGTAGGAATACCTCTTCCGTTATCAATAACTTCTATTATATTGTTTGGAAGAACGTTAACTATAATTTTATTACAGTATCCTGCCAACGCTTCGTCTATTGAGTTATCTACAACCTCCCATACCAAGTGATGCAATCCTCTCTCAGAAGTTGTCCCTATGTACATTCCAGGTCTTTTTCTAACTGCTTCCAACCCTTCAAGAACCGTAATATCTCCTGCTTGATAATTATTACTCATCTTTTCCTCCAATTCTATTTTAAAACTTTTAATTTTTATTAATTACTGTCTGTATAGGTATTCCCATACACTTATCACAAAAATCCCTCTTACCTAAAAATATACTTCCACACTCTTTACATTTTGAATATCCCTCTTCTAAAAGATACTCCTCTCTTTTTTTAGAAAGTTTAGACAGATATTTTATACTTTCTTCTAAGCTCATTTTCTCTGTTTTATATTCTTTAGGTATTACTCTTTTATCTTTTATCTTTTTTTCATATTCATTTTTTAATTTTTCTATTTCAAATTTATTTTCTATATTAATTTTTCCAGTTCTAAAAACTATATTATTTATATAATCTCCTTGAAGATACCCGTTTATTTTTTGGATATATTCATATTTTTTCATATTCATAAAGTGAAGATATGTTGAACTCTCTACTCTAATAAATAAAACTTTCTCTCTTATTCCTATGACCTCAGAAATCTTATGTACTTTTCCAACTATCTCCTCCCATTTTCCAATGAGCATAGCTGTTCTTAAGGTATTACTTTTTTTCATAGCTTCCAAAATCATACTATCCATTTCAACAATCTTCATAAATCTCACCTGATTTTACAAAAAATATCTTGGCTCCAATTTCCATCTTCTCTGTTGAAGTTATTATCACTTGAATATCTCTCTTTTTCAAATAATCTAAAATATTCTCTTTTCTTATAGAGTCAAAATAAGAAGAAACATCATCTATCAAAAATACTGGATTTTCTCTTTTTTCTTTCAATATCATATCTATCTCAGATAACTTTAATGAAAAAATTATTGATTTTTTCTCCCCTTGAGAAGAAAAAGACTTTGCTTCTTTTTCATCTAACAAAAATAAAAAATCATCTTTCTGTGGTCCCACATTAGAATAACCATATCTTATTTCTCTAAAAAATTCATCTTTTATTTTTTGTCTAAAAAGTTCTTCTAAGTGATTTATATCTATATTTTTTATATCTCCTAAAAAAGAGTTATATTTTAAGGATAACTCTTTTTTATTATCAAAAAGTTTTCTATAATTTAGATTAAGAATTATAGAAATATTTTTTACATATTCTATTCTTTTCTTAATAAGTTTAACACCATATTTTATAAACTCATCTTGGTAAATCTGAAACATCTCATCTCGATAATTTCCGTCTTTTAAATATTTATTTCTTATTTTTAAAAGTTTTGTATACTCTTTTAAATTTTTGAAATATTCTTCATTTCCTTGAGATATTTCTCCATCAAAAAACTTTCTTCTCACAGATGGGCTACCAACAATAAGTTCAATATCTTCAGGAATAAATGAGATAACATTTACCTTTCCATAAAACTCATCATATGGAATTTTTTTTCTATTAAAGGAATATTCTTTTTTTTGGCTGTCTATTTTTACACTTAAATTTTTTTCACTTATCCTATCTTCATACTCTATAAAACAGCCAACTTTATTTTTTCCATATTTTATCATATCTGGATTTTTAGAAGTTCTAAAACTTTTTCCAGTGGCTCCAAAATATACCGCCTCAATAACAGAGGTTTTTCCCTGTCCATTTTTTCCTAGAAATAAATTTATCTTTGGAGAAAACTTTAAATTTCTATCTATTAGATTTCTAAAATTTACATAATTTATCTCTAGTATTTTCAAAACACACCTCTACTCTACAACAAATTTTTTTCCAAAAGCTTCTACCTTATCTCCTGAACGAAGTTTTTTTCCTCTTCTTGTTTCAACTTCTCCATTTACTTTGATTTCATTATTTAAAATCATATCTTTAGCGTCAACTCCGCTTTCTGCAATTCCAACCCATTTTAAGAATTGGTCTAGTTTTATAAACTCTGTATCTATTTTAATTCTTTCCATTTTTCCTCCTTAAAAAACTTTTGTTTACTATATATTTTAACATAAATTGCTTTATTTTTCAATTTTTTATCCTTTGTGTGCAATAAAAAATCGCCTAATAAACCCACTAGGCGACTTCATTTTTTTATTTGTGAATGTGGATTTCTCCAACAGAAAATGTTTCTCTTTTTCCGTCTATCTCTATGATTATTTCTCCACTTTTTGCTATCTCTTTAGCAACTCCATTTTTTTGATTTCCCTCTCTAAAATCTATTATGATATTTTTATCCAGAAGATAGTTTTTACTGTTAAGATAGTTTAAAATCTCCTCCCAGTTGCCATTTAAGTAATAGTTTATATTTTTCTTAAAATCCTCTATAACTTGAAAAATCACTTTTTCAATATCATAATCTTTTTTAGTTAGTTCTTTCAAGGAGATTCCTTTTCCAATAGCTTCACCTTTTATCTCATTGTTTAGATTTATACCTATACCAATGATAAAATCTTCTCTTTTTTTCTCAACTAAAATTCCACTAATTTTTTTATCGTTGGCGTATACATCATTTGTCCATTTGAATTGAAATTTTATATCTTTTTCCATTTCTTCAAATGTTCTAAGCAAAGAATATCCAACTACAAGAGGTAATTTTACATATTCACTAATAGCCACATCTTTTTTTTCTTTTAAGATAAAACTAAAATAAGCTCCTCCCTCTTCAGATGACCAGTTATTTCCTCTACGTCCTCTACCTGAGCTTTGAGATTTAGCAATAGCAACTTCAAATTCCTCTTTTTCTTCCAAATTTTTTAAAAAATTATTTGTAGAATCTATTGTTTTAAATCTGTGTATCTTCATTTTCCTCTCCTACTAAGAATTTCCAAACCCCATTTCTTCTTTTCCACTCACCCTCACAGCCAGCATTTCTTGCCCCTTGTTCAAAGTGAAACATAGCTATTCCCATATCTATTTTTTCATATCCACCATTTTCTTTAGAAGCGATAGTTATATTCCCATCATTTTCTCTAAAAATCCAAGGTTGTCTGTTCATAGCTGATGGAGCTTTTTGTACAAACTCCATTCCTCTCACTGCCCAATCTTTTTTAGTTTCATCGATTTTATCTATGTTTGGAAATAAATCTCCTATGCTTTTTCTTTTTCTTCCTATTACAGATATAAGTTTTTCAAATCCATCTTTTTCTTGTGATTCTACTTTTCCAAAAGCTATAAGACAATAGATTTTTTCTCCATAATCAAGACTTATCTCCTCAAAAATCTCTTTGTGGTCATAAGTAGCTCCTATCCAACAAGTTCCAAACCCCATTTGAACCAATTTTAAAACAAGATATTCCCCGTAATATCCTATTTTTTCTTCTATTTTTTTCTCTTTGGTTTCTCCAATAAGAGCTATATATGAATTACACCCTCTGATCAATCCATAAGAACCAAAACCACTAAAAATTTCTCCACCATAATTTGCTACTGCTTTAAAAGAAAGACCTCTCACTTCGTTGATTCTGTCTAAAATCTCTACTATTTTTACTTCTTCTTCTACTGTTATTTCTTCGTCTGTAAACTTTCTTCTTGAGGTTCTACACATTATCTCACTCGTCAGATTTTCTTCTACTTTCATTAAATTCATTTCCTCCCTAATTATATCTAACCAATAAATAAATTGTCGCTACCAATAATGTTTGAACAGATATTGATGCTCCAAATTTTAAAAATTTTACAAAATCTATTTTACAACCAGCTTTTTTAGAAGCTGCTACTGCTACAACATTTGTTGCTGAAGCTAATATTGTAAGATTTCCACCTAAACAAGATCCAAAAGATAATGCCCACCACAAAGCATTTAAGTTGTCTTGTCCTTGGAAAGTTGGTAACATTACATTGACTATTTTTGAAACTGTAGCTGCGTTGGCTACGTTTCCTATTACAGAAGTAAACATTCCAGAAAGCCAAGTTATTGAAATAAGAGCTAACTTAAAGTTTCCTTTTGTAAAATCCGCCAATTTATTTCCTATAAAGTCTATTATATGAAGATTTTCAATCCCTGTTATCATCATAAAAAGACCTATGAAGAAAAATAAAGTTTCCCACTCTACATTAACAAGTATCTCTTTTGGTTCTTTTTTAGTAAGTACTACTAAAAATATCGCCCCTGAAAGAGCTATTATTGCAAGTCCTTTATTAATAAAATTATTTAGTACAAATCCTATAAGTACCATTAAAAAAATTATCATTGATACTTTTAAAACTTCTATATCTTTTAGAGAACGGCTAGAGTCTATCTCCATAATTCTTATTTTCAAATCTCTTGATATGTGCATTTTTCTGCAATAAAAGAAATAAACATTTCCTAAAAGTATCATCATTGAAATAATTGCCATAGGCGCTGTATTTGCTAAAAATGCATTAAATCCTAATTCTCCTTCTGACCCTATAATAAGTTGTGTTGGATCCCCTATAAGAGTTGCAAGTCCACCGATATTTGCTGACATAATCTCTGTCATAACAAATGGGAAAGGATCTATTCTTAACTCATTTGCTAGTAATATTGATATAGGTGCCATCAATAGAATTGTTGTCACATTATCTAAAAAAGCTGAACATAAAGCGGTTATAAGTGAAAGCATAACAATCAGTCTAAAGGGTTCTCCCTTTGTAAATTGAGCCACCTTAATAGCAAACCATTGGAACACTCCTGTTTCTGAAATAATGTGAACCATCATCATCATTCCTATAAGTAAAAGCAATATTTCAAGTCTTTCATATATCGCCTTAAGAGCTTGCTCCTCATTTAAAATGCCTATCAATGCCATTATAAGTCCTCCTAGCATTGTCGCCCAAGCACTAGAAATTTTTTCTGTAATTATAAAATAAAATGTTACGATAAATATTAGTACCCCGATTGTTAAGTAAAACATTTTGCCTCCTATTATTCAATTGTTAAATGTGAAGAACTTTTTTGATTATATCATATCTTTTGATTACTCCACGATATTTTCCTTTGTCAACTACATATAATCTTGTATACCCTTTATTAACCATAATAAAGCATATTTCCATTATAGGAGTTTTTCTATCTAAAATATGTAAATCTTCTTTCTTTCTATAAATATCCTTTATTGTCGCTGTTTCCTCTTTCAAAAGATATTCTTCAAAAGGTTCTCCTATTGTTAAAAAGTCTAAATCTCTCATCAATGATAAGTATTTAGGCATACCATAGCTTATAAGCTCTTTTTCTGTGATTTCTCCTAAAAAATTATTTTCTCTATCAACTACTGGAATTCCTCCAATTTTTTCACTAATTAATCTTTTTGCTACCTCTTCCAAAGTTGTATCCTCATATACTGGTGTAATGTTAGGACTAAGTACATCATCTGCTATTATTTTATGATCAAACTCTATATTAGCTTCTTCAATAGCTTTTAATACTTCTTTGGCAGTTTTTCCAGATTTTATTTTTTCTAAATATTCTGGTCTTTTCATAGCAATTTTTGAAATTCCACCCATAATTTTTAACATATTTTTATTTTTTAATATATCAGAAATTACTAAAAATACTACTTTTACATGATCTTTCTCATCTAAACCTTCCACTTCTATTTCAAAAGGCTCTTTTAAAACTCCAACTGCTACTATAAAATCGTTAAAGTTTGGTATTCTAGCATGAGGAACTGCTACTCCCATTCCTATTGCTGTTGAAATCTCTCTTTCTCTTTTTATTACTGCCTTTTTTATCTCTTCTTTTTTATCAGCTACTACTCTATCTTCACTGGCAATTTTTTCTACTAATTTTTCTATTATTTCTTCCTGTGTATTTCCCTCAATGTCTATAAAAATCAGTTTCTTATCAAAATAGTTAGAAAGTTTCATAATTATCCTCCGTTAATATCTAATATAAATATACGCCAAACTCAATACAACTGATTGAGCAACAACCACTGTTCCCCATTTAAAAAACTCTTTAAAAGTAATCTCTATACCTACTTTTTTTGACACTGATGCTCCTACCATATTAGCAGCTGCACCAACTATTGTCATATTTCCTCCAAGACAAGCTCCAAGAGATAAAGCCCACCATAATACATTTGTATTTCCAGAATAATTTGGTATAATTTCTAATACTATCTTTCCAAAAGAAAGTGTATGAGGAATTGACCCTATTATTGGAGATAATGTTGCTGATACTAAAAGCATTAAGGCTGAAGTTAACTCTAAGTTTCCAGATGTAAGAGAAACGACATACTCCCCTAATTTTTTTATTATTCCTAATTCTTCTATTCCTTGAATAACTACAAATAATCCTCCAAAGAAAAATAAAGTATCCCACTCTACCTTAGCTAACACATCTTCTGGTTTTCTTCCACTGAAAATAACCAATATACAAGCACCTAAAATGGCTATTATTGCAAGTCCTATCCCTGTAAAAGTGTTAGTTAAAAATCCTAAAATCACACCTACAAAAACAACTATTGATTGAGTTAAAAGTTTTTTATTTTTTATAGTTCTTGATAGATCAAGTTCCATAATAGCTGCTCTTAACTCTCTTGAAACGTGCATTTTTGGTTTTAAATAAAGACTAGCAGATACTATCAAAACAATTACGTTGATAGCTACAATAGGTCCTAAATGAAGAATAAATTCATTAAAACTTATATTTCCTAAACTTCCTATAATCAAGTTTGGTGGGTCCCCTATCATTGTAGCTGTTCCACCTATGTTTGACATAAATATTTGCATCAATACAAAAGGCTTAGGATCTATCTCTAATCTTTTTGCCAAAAATATAGTTACAGGCACTATCAAAAGTATTGTAGTTACATTGTCTAAAAAAGCTGAGAATGTAGCTGTTACAACTGAAAGAAAAGCCAATATTTTTATCGGATCCCCTTTAACACTTTGAGCAATTTTTATTGCTACCCATTGAAACACTCCTGTTTCTGACATTATTTCTACAATAACCATCATTCCGATAAGTAGTACCAAAATTTCTAAATTATATCCAACAACTTCAAGAGCTTGGTCTTCATTTAGAATTCTGATCACAACCATCAGAGCACCGCCAATTACAGATACTAAAGATTTTGGGTATTTTTCAGTAATTATAAAGTAAAATGTTACCAAAAAAATCAGTATTCCTGCAATCATCAACACATTTTCCATTTGTCCTCCTAAAATCTATATAAATTTTTGAATCACTAGATTAAATGCAGAAAGGACTCTTTATGAGTCCTTATGCTTCAAAAATTTTTGATTTTAAGGAAATAGTAAATTATCTAATCTTGTCCATTATTCCCATTCCATAAACAGAACCTACATGGGAACCAATAACTGCTCCTATTTCCACTCTTCCTCTATAATCTACTTTTTTAAATCTTTCTGCTATACTTTTTAGAGTATCTGCGTTAGTGAATCCACTTTGGCTTCCTCCCCAAGCTGTATATAAAATGATAGAAGTTTTTGCAGCTTTTATTATTTTTTCCATATGAAGAAGTGCACCTTTTTCTCCAAGCACTTTAGTTTCAACTGAAACTTCTCCATTCTCTACTTTTAATACTGGTTTTACTCTAAAGATTCCACCAATAAAGGCTGAAGCTTTTCCTATTCTTCCACCTCTTTGTAAGTAATCTAAATCTTTAACTACAAAGTAAACTTTCATAGCTTCTTTTGTTTCTTCTATCCATTTAATAATTTCTGGTAATTCTTTTCTTTCTTGAGCCATTTTAGCAGCTTCTGTTGCTAAATGACCTAGAGCAAATGTAACTGTTTTTGAATCTACAATAATTATATCGTCTTCTCTACTTGACATACCTCTTCCAACTCTAGCAGCTTGTTGAGTACCACTTAGTTTTCCTGAAATATGTATTGAGATGATTTTCTTATAACCTTTAGCGAATAATCTCTCATATAGAGCTTTAAACTCTGCTGGAGATGGTTGAGAAGTTTTTGGAAGTTGTCCCTCTTCTATTATTTTTCTCCAGAATTCTTGTTTAGAAATATCCACTCCATCTCTATAGTAATTATCTCCATCTAATTTAACTTTTAGAGGTATTATCTCTAAGTTATTTAGATCTCTAATCATCTCTTCTGATAAATCTGATGTAGAGTCTGTTACTATTGCTATTTCTGGTAGTTTTGGATCTCTATTTTCTACATAGATGTAGTAGTGGTAGTGATCTTGACTACAGTTTATCTCTTCATACTTAGCCATAGACGAAACTTTTCTTAAATTAGCATTTGCACCTTCTTCTGCTTCTTTTCCAAGAGATACTAACACATTTAAAGTATCTTTTGTGAAATATTTATCTGCTAATTTATTTGTCATCTCTTCTAAAGTATCTGCTGTTTCTTTTATTTTTCCATTAACTATAGCTATATAATTTCCTTCTTTTATTTCTAACTCGTCAACTCTTGTATTTCTTACAGCTTTAGTTACTTCAATAGATGTATTTACACCAAGATGATCTATAACACTTTCTATTTTTAAATCTTTATTTTTTATAATATAGTGTCCTTCCAACATACTCTTAGTTTCTAATACAGTAACCTCTTTTGTTGTTGCTCTTTCTGCTACAATCTTAGCTGCTGATATAATATTTTTATTATTTGGTAATACTATTACTTTTTCAGAGTCTATTTTTTTAATTCCCTCTTCTATATCTGCTACACTTGGGTTATTTGTTTGTCCACCAATAAGAACTGCTGCAGCTCCAGCGTTTAGGAATATTTCTCCCATCTCTTTATTATCTACAATAGCAAAATATCCAATTGGTCTTGCATTTTCATTTCTTACTATGATATTGCTTTCTTCTATGTCATAACTTCCATCTTTAAATAATTTATTATTGTGATGTTGAATTTCCATATTTTCTATTTTCATATTAGAAAGATTTCCTAAAGCACAAGCAATCTCTAATACAAGCCCTGGATTATTTGTATGGATATGAGTTTTTGTTTTTTTAGAAGTTTGAGCACATACTAAAGAATCCCCATAAACTTCTATTTTTTTCTTATATTCTTCTAGATCAAAACTTCCATTTTCTATAATAAACTCTGTACAATATTTAAATTTAATATCTTCCATAGCAATTGCTGTGGCATCTAACATCTCTTTTCTTTTTGATTGAGATTGGATAATTCTTTCAAGTTCTTCTAACATTTGAGGGTCAGTAATAGATTTTTCAAATCCCTCTAATATATAGAATATTCCTTTTCCTCCAGCATCAACTACTCCAGCTTCTTTTAATTTTGGTAAAAGTTCTGGTGTTTCTTCTACAGCTTCTGCTGAAACATTTTTTAAATGCACTAAAAATGGGATAAAGTCATCTCTATCTCCTTCATAAACTTTTGCAGCTTCTGATACTTTTCTTATTACTGTAAGGATAGTCCCTTCAACAGGATTACTTACAGCATTGTAAGCTTTCTCTTTTGCCTTTTCAAACGCTCTTATTACATCTTCAACAGTTGCCTCTTCTTTATCTTGGATTCCCATTAAAAATCCTTGAATAATTTGAGACAAAATTGTTCCTGAGTTTCCTCTTGCACCTAAAAGTATTGCCTCTGATACTATTTCACAAAGCTCTGCCATCTTAGGTTCATAATTAAGTTTTACAAGTTGGTTTTCAACAGCTTGTAATGTCATTGACATATTTGTTCCTGTATCTCCATCTGGTACAGGATAAACGTTTAAATCATTTAACACATCGGCGTGTCTTGATAACCATCTACTTGCTGCAATAAGAAGTTTTGTAAGTCTCATTGCATTTAATACTTGTATTTTTATTTCCATTCTTCCTCCAAATTTTATTATACTAAAAATTAGAATGTTGGTGGGCTAACTACCCATATTGCTCTTGTTAATTTTTTACCATTATTTTTAAATCTATGGCTTAAAGTGGATTTAAAGTAAAAACTATCCCCTTCATTTAATGTAGTAACTTGATTTTCTATATAGATATCAAGACTTCCTTCTATTATATATATAAACTCCTCTCCAGGGTGATTAAAAAATCCTCTTCCGCTTTCCCCTCCTGGTTTTATTTCATATATAATTGGCTCCATATCTTTTTCTAACTTTGAAGAAGTTAAAAGTCCTATGGAAGTTTTTGAATCTATACTTTCAACATATTTAATTTCATCTTTTTTTACAAGAAAAGTTTCTAATTTTTCATCTTCCTCTATAAGATAGCTAACTCTTACTTCTAAGTTATTGGCTATTTTTTTTAGATTTTCTATTGATGGTGATGCTTTTCCTTGTTCAATTTGAGACAAGAAACTTGCTGATAAATCTACCCTTTTAGCAAGTTCTCTCAACGAAAACCCTCTTTCTGTTCTATGCTTTTTTATTTTCTCTCCTATAGTCATTAGTACATTCCTTTCAACATTTTGTTCAAATAAAACAAGCTTTGTAATGTTGCTCTTTCCCTAATTTTATTTCTTGTTCCTACAAAAACTTTTTTCTCAACTATAATCTTATCTTTTACTCTAATTCCCATATAAACCAATCCAACTGGCTTTTCTTCTGTCCCTCCTAAAGGACCTGCTATTCCTGTTGTTGATATTGCCACATCAGTTGTTAAACCTTGTACCATTTCTCTAACAGTTTCTTCACTGACTGCACCATATTTATCTAATGTTTCTTGTTTTACTCCTAGTCTTTTTACTTTCGCTTCATTACTATAAGTCGTTAGCCCCTCTTTATAGATTTCTGAAGCACCAGATACTCCTACTATCTTGGCTGAAAGCATACCACCAGTACAAGATTCTGCAACAGAAAGTGTTAGATTATTTTTTTTAAGTTTTTCAATAACTAGATTTTCTAATCTATCTTCTCCCTCTCCAAAAATATTTGCACCTACTATATTATATATCTTTTCAGCAATTTTTTCCACTATGTTTTTATTACTATTTTTTCCCTGTAATCTTATTATTATTCCAAAATCTTTTACAAGAAATTCATAATCTATTCCCTCTTCTGTAAAAAATCCACTTATCATTTGATCAAGGTGTGATTCTCCTATTCCATAAACAAGTAAATCTCTTATATAAATTTCATCTACCAATAATTTTTTCTCTTCTGAATACCATTTTAAAAATCTAGGGAACATATCATATACTTCTGAAGGAACTCCTGGAAAACAAACTATTCCATCTACATAAACAGCTGGACACATTCCTACTTGATTTTGAATTGAAACTGCTCCCTCTGGTTTTTCAACTTGCTTTATATTATTTGGAGTATATTTAACTTGTCTATCTTCAAATTTCTTTTTCATTATTGCTAAATCTTCATCATCAACAACAATTTTTTTATTCAAAAACATTGCCACAGCATCTTTTGTAATATCATCAATTGTTGGTCCAAGACCACCTGAAGTTATAATAAGATCACTATGCTTTCTTGCAAAATCTAAAGCTTCTAAAATATCTTCTATAGTATCTTTTGCTGTTAGCTTATATTTTATCTCAATTCCATATTTATTTAACTCTTCTGCCATAAAGATACTATTAGTATCAACTGTTCCACCACTTAAAAGTTCCGTTCCAACAAGAATTATACTAGCTTTCATCTCTCCATCTCCCTTGATTATTTATTAAAAGAAAAATGTCCATATACAAAGTAATATAAAGTTTCCAATAACTCCTGCTAAAAAGTCGTCCATTGTAACTCCTATTCCATCTTTTAACTCTTGCACCTTATCTATTGGACCTATCTTTGTTATATCTAAAAATCTAAAAATTACAAAAGCAAGTACTATAGCTATCAGATGTTCTTTAAATCCAACAGGATTTACAAGAAATAATGTAGTCATATATCCCAAAACTTCATCTATAACCACTTGTTGAGGATCCTCTTTTTTAAATATAATTCTTTCACTCACATCTGCCACATAAACACTTAAAGCAAAAAATGTCATCAAAAACATAAAGTAAAAAGAATTGTACAATGTTATATTAGGAAATAGATTTCTTAAAAAACTAATCCCAATATACAGAGGAATTCCACCTAAAGTTCCAAAAGTTCCCGGAGCTTTTGGCATATCTCCCAATCCAAACCAAGTAGCTAGATTCCTAATTGTCATCATCTTCATCTAAAATACTCCTCTCTCATAGTTGTATGGACTATAAGCATTTTCTTTTTTATCTATATTATTTATTATATCATTTATTTCTTGCTCTGTTTCATCTAAAAGCTCAATAACAACCTCATCTATTCCTAATTTTCCAAGTCTTCTCACTTGACTTAATACATTTAAAGGTTTTTTGAAATAAATTTCGTCATTTCCAAGCTCATTTATTCTTGAAATAAAAATATCATTTTGCTCATTCACAAAAGTATCTCCATTTCCTAATATTCCAAGCTCAATATACATTCCTTTTAATTTTGAATATCCAAGCATAGCTTTTCTTACAGGTACTCTTCCAATACTTTCAATTTCTTCATATTTAAGCTCTGGAGAAAGTATAATAGTTTTTACATTTGGAATTTTAGAAAACTCATTTAGAGAATAAATATTTCCAATATTTAAGTTCCAACCAACTGTTATATCTTTTGTTTCATTTTCTAAAACTTGATATAAATTTGTAGCTAAATGAGAGTTTAAATCAATTTTTTCAAGATTTCCCTCTTTTGCCACATCAAAACCTCTGTGATAGATTTTCTTTATTCCTAAATCTCTAACTATTTTTTCTTGCTCTTTAGTTGTCACCATTACAGAAATTTCTGGAGTTTTTACTCTATCTTTTTCTATTTCTATCTTAAAGATTTTTCTTTCTCCAAGATTTCTTCTATAACTTTCAACTAATTTTTTCTCTAATATTTGAAGTAAATTTCTTCTTAACTCTTTTAAAACTGATACTGGCATAAAAATATTATTATTTATATACACTTTACAATCTGTTACAACAAAAGGTGTATCTCCTGTTTCACAAAGTTTTTCCTCAATACTTTTAGCTTCAGCACTTTTTTTACTAGCTTGTTCTATAATATTTTCTCCAGCTATTGTTTCAACTATCTCTTTTCCATAATTATTAGTTATTTTTCCTTTTAGAACTGGTTTTTCTCCAAGTTTTCCTTCAAAAATAAGCTCAATCTCTTGTTTTTTATTTTCTTGTTTTAATCTTTGAGAAATTTCATCTATAACTTCTTTATCAAAGTTTTTGAAAACATATTTTGCACCTTTTGGAGCATTTCTAAGAATTATCTTATCTCCAATATTTGCTTCTTTAAATTTTTCCCTTTGATTTTTCTTTTCTATTCTATTAATATATTCTCCACCAAGAACTTCATAATCTCTTGAAAGATAAGTTATACCATCTCCTAAGATTATTCCATCTTCAAGAACTAATTCTTTTCCACTGATTATTCCAATATTTTTCCCCATTGTAGCTGAATAATTTCTATTCATTATATCACTTGATTTAATATCTGAATAAAAATATCCTTTAGAATAACCTCTATTGAATACATTTGAAAGTTTTTCATTTCTATCAATATCAGCTATCATATCTTTAAAATATGTTACAGCTTCATTAACATAAGTTTTTTCTTTCATTCTTCCTTCTATTTTTATACTATTGATACCAATACTTTTTAATTTTTGAATTTCCTCTTTTCCCATAAGTTGATCTTTTGGACTTAATAAGAAATTGCATTTACTATCTTTAGTGTATAGTTTTCTACAAGGTTGGGCACACATTCCTCTATTTCCACTTCTACCACCTATAAAGCTACTCATATAGCAATTACCAGAATAAGAGATACATAAAGCCCCTGATACAAATACTTCTAATTCTATTGAAGTGTTTTCTCTAATTTTTTTTATTTCTTCGAAAGTCATCTCACGTGGTAAAACAACTCTTTTGAAACCTAATTTTCTAAGATATTCTGCCTCAAAATGATTTGCCACTGTCATTTGAGTACTTCCGTGAATATCTATATCAGGAAAATTTTCCTTTATAAATCTAAAATATCCTAAATCTTGAACTATTATTGCATCTAATCCATATTCATAAAGAGCTTTTAAATTTGTATATAAAAAGTCAATCTCTACATTTTTCATAAGAGTATTTAAAGTTAAAAATATTCTACTTCCTCTTTTGTGAGCATAATCAATAGCTTCCTTATACTCCTCTAATGTAAAGTTCTCCGCATTTCTTCTTGCTCCAAATCCTTTTATACCCATATAGATTTCATCTGCTCCAGCATTAACTGCTGAATAAAATCTCTCTAAATTACCTGCTGGGGCTACTATTTTCATTTTTTCCTCCAATTATCTTATCTCTTCTAAAATTTTTTTATAAACCATTTCTACTTTTTTTTCTAATTCTTCTAACGAATCATTATTCTCTATAAGAATATCTGATTTTGATTTTTTCTCATCTAAACTCATTTGAGAATCTATAATTTTTTTTGCAAGTTCCTTTGTTATTCCATCTCTTGCTATCAATCTTTCTATTTGAATATCTTCATTTACATATACTAAAATCTTCTTGTCACATAAAGTATACATTCCTGTTTCAAATAGTAAAGGTACATCAAATATTATTATATCATTTTTAGAAGAATTTAACTTAATTTTTTTAAATTCTTCTCTAATTTTTGGGTGATATATTTTATTTAGTATTTCTAATTTTGATTTATCACTAAAAACAATCTCTTTCAGTTTAGCTCTGTCCACGCTTCCATTTTTATCTATAACAGTTTTTGAAATTTTTTCTCCAATTTCATCTATAACGTCTTTTCTATTTCCTAACTCTTTTGCTATCTTGTCTGCATCAGCTATGTATATTCCATACTTTTTAAAAATATTGCTCACTGTTGATTTTCCACTAGCTATTCCACCTGTAAGACCTAATATCATTTTTTCCTCCTACAAAAATATCCTATCCTTTTATTGTAGTGTTTTTTTAATATTTTTTCAATAAAAATTTTTATTTCAATTTTCTTTTACATTTTTTATTTTTGAAATAATTTTATTAAAAAGATATTTTTCGAAACCACAAAGCAATAAAAAATTATTGTAATTTGAAATATATTTTTTCATCAAAAAATTGCTGTAAATAATTCCACTTTTATTAACAGCACTTGGTTTAGTTTCTGCAGCAGCTTATGCTGAAGCACCTGCATTAAGAGTAACATCTGTAGGACAATATATCGAGTTAGATAATACTTATGGAGATGGAGCTCTAAATACAGTTATTTTTGCAAATGAAGTTGGATTAGCTTATGAAGATTGGACAGTTGGATTAACAGCAAGAAAGAATTGGGCTGTAGATAAAGACGACAATGTTACTTCTGATAATCACAGATTACAAATGGACATTTGGAATAAAATAAATGATAACTATAAATTAGGAATGAGATGGAGAGCACAAAAAGATATGGATAGATTCCAATTAAGAGGTGCTTATAACTTTGGTTTAGTGTCTGGATCTGCTGATGTTTGGTATCAATTTAATAATACTACAAATGCTGATGATAATACTGAAATGGAATTAATCCCAGTTAGATTAAATTACGGACCATTTGGTTTAGCTTATTTCTATAACCAAAAAGATGGAACTGGATCAGGAGACGCTCAAGACGTTAGAGAACACCAAATAAGAGCATATGCTAACTATAAATTTGGTCAATTATCTACTTATGCTGAATACAGAATTACTTTAGGACAAGAAAAACAAGGATATGACTATTATGAAGCTGGAGACTATCATAAATTAGAAGTTGGAGCTTCTTATCCATTAACTGAAAACTTATCAGTAAGAGGATACTATGCTTATGAATATGGTGATACAGCTGACGATTATAAAGTTAACAAAAAAGCTGATGAAGGAAATAAACGTTATGGAGAATATTGCTTAGGATGGACTTACACATTCTAGTCTGAACTAACTAAAAAGATATAATACTAAAGCAAATCAAGAGGGAAATTTAATTTTCCCTCTTTTTTTTATAAAAATAAAAAAAGACCCCGAAGGGTTGAGGATACTATTTTCTGTTATAACACCACCAAGCAAAAATACAAAGAATTAAGAAAACTCCTGCATCAAAGTTGATGTTTTCAATGTGAATAAACATAAATAGTTCCTCCTGAAATATTAGTTTTCCACTCTCGGTCAAAGAGCAGAATAAAAGCTCCCAAAAAACTGAGAGCTTCTATCTGACCTTTTAAACTAATATTTCAGTACCCTACGGGTTTGTTTCTGATTTCATTATATCATTTTTTTTATAGATTGTAAATAATAAATCTTTTGTAAATCAATAACAAAATCTTTTATTTTCATAATTTTTATATTTTAGTTTATTGTAAAGAATAAAAGCTCTCAAAAAATTGAGAGCTTCTATCTGACCTTTTAAATTCTAAATTCGTAAAGTACCCTATGGGTTTATCTCTATAGGTATTGTATCATTTTTTTAGAAATTTGTAAATGAAAAAGCTTTGCATTTCAATAATAAAATATTTTAATATTTTTTGATTATAGATTAAAATGCAAATGAAAAAAGAGGAAAGCTTTTACACTTTCCTCAAATTTCTATTAATCTAATTTAGGCTAGAATGTATAAGACCATCCTAATACTAAGTTTTGAACATCAGCGTTGTCTAATTTTTTCTCATCAAATCCATTTTTTCCTTCTCTTTCTCTTAATTCGTAGAAGTAGTTAGCATATACGTTTAAGTTTTCAGATACAGCATAGTTAGCTTTTAGATATAATCTATCTCTTCCAAAATCTTTATAAGCTTCATATCCACCAGAAACGTGATCTTCATCATATTTTACAGTAAATCTACCTTCAGTTGATAAAGAGAAGTTTCCATTTTTATATAATGGAGCATAAACTCTAATTTGATGTTCTGTATAAGATTCTCTTTCAACTCCTGATCTTTCACCTAAATCTTCAACATATTCTAAGTAATATTTAACTGTAACTGGACCTAATTTAGCTCCTACTGGGAATAATTCAGCGTGGAAAGTATCTGGACTATCTTTTCCATTTGCATCAGTAAAGTCATAGAAAACATCTCCAGATGATAAGAACATTCCGTATTTATAGTCATATCCTACTTGGAATCTATCAAAAGTTTTTTGTCCTCTATATCTTCCTTTTAAAGTTAAATTATCAGTTACTGGTTTAGCTACATCAAATTGTAATCTGCTATCATTAGATGTAACTCCTTTACTATCTTTGTCTGCACCATTGTCATCATTGTCATAATTCCATTGTTTTCCAGCTTGTAAAGAGAATGACCAGTCATCATATTTTAATCCAACATTGTTAAATAACCAAGCTGTTGTATCGTCAGTTCCGTTTTTGTGTTCCATTTCAATTTCTTGACCTACATTTGTAACTGTTAATTCAGGTGCTGCGTAAGCTGCTGCAGAAACAACACCAAGTGCTGCTAATAAAAGTGGAATTCTTTTCATTAATTTTTTGATAAAATTTTATCAAAAATCTTAAGAAAATAATCGGACTTTTTTATTTAATTAAGATTTTATTTAATTAAAAAATAATTTTTATTTTTCACAAATAAATAGATAATATTTTATCTATTATTGACTTTTTTTAAAAAATTAGATAATATATTATATATGAAGTTAGATTTTTTTAAAATTAATACACCAAAAGATATTCAAAAAAAAATAGCAGAAAATGTTAGAGCCAGACGTAAAGAAATGAAATTAACTCAAGAGGAATTTGCAAAAAAAACGGGGGTGAGTTTAGGTTCTATTAAAAGATTTGAAAATACAGGAGAAATTTCTCTTTTTTCTTTAACAAAAATTGCTATTATTCTTGATTGTGATGATGAACTTATGCAACTTTTTTCTAAAAAGCATTATAATTCTATAGAGGAGATCTTAGATGAATAAAATTAAAAAATTGGAAGTAATATTCAATGAAAAAAAAATAGGAACACTTGCACTTCTTAATAAAAGTAAAATTGATTTATTAGCTTTTCAGTATGATGATGAATGGATAAAAAATGGTTTTTCTATAAGTCCTTTTAGTTTGCCTTTAGAAAATAAGGTTTTTATTCCTAAAATAGACCCTTTTAATGGAATGTTTGGAGTTTTCTCTGATAGTTTGCCTGATGGTTGGGGAAAATTACTAGTTGATAGAACTTTGAAAAAAAATAATATCGATCCTTTTGAAATAACTTCACTAGATAGATTAGCAATTGTTGGTAATTCTGGAATGGGTGGACTTGAATATATTCCTCAATATGATTTTGAAATAAAATCTGAAATAAAGGATTTAGATGAATTGGCTCTTTCTTGTAAAAAAATTTTAAATACAGAGTATTCTGAAAATTTAGATGAATTATTTTTATTAGGAGGATCTTCAGGAGGAGCAAGACCTAAAATACTCACTAATATCAATGGAGAAGATTGGATAATCAAATTTCCTTCAAAATTTGATAATGATAATATTGGAAAACAGGAGTATGATTATTCTTTATGTGCTAAAAAGTGTGGAATTTTTATGCCTGAAACAAAGTTGTTTCCATCAAAAAATTGTTCTGGATTTTTTGGAGTAAAAAGATTTGATAGAGAAAAAAACTCTGAAAATAAAATAAAAAAAATTCATATGGTTTCTGTCAGTGGGCTTTTAGAAACTTCTCATAGAATTCCAAATCTTGATTATGATATTTTGATGAAATTAACTCTAAAATTGACTAATGATTTTGAAGAAGTAAAAAAAATGTATAGACTTATGTGTTTTAATATTTTTGCACATAATAGAGATGATCATTCTAAAAATTTTTCATTTTTATACAATGAAGTTAAAAGAAAATGGGAACTTTCACCAGCATATGACCTAACTTATAGTAACTCTATTGGTGGAGAACATGCAACAACAATAGCAGGAAATGGAAAAAATCCAACTATTAAAGATATTTTAAAAGTGGCCGAAAATATTGGATTGAAAAAAGATGAATCTGAAAAAATCGCTTTAGAAATAAAAAAAATAGTTGAAAATGATTTAAAAGAATATTTATAAAATGATACAATGGAGCTGTCTAATAATTTATAACAGCTCCATTTTTTCTAAATTTCAATATAATTTTTAATAAAATTTGCTACTGTTCCTCTATCTACTCTTAATCTTCTAGCTATTTCTGATTTTGAAATATTTTTATTTAACAATCCTTTTATATATTTTTCTTTTCCTGAAAGTTTAACAGTTTTAGCTTTGCCTAGAGGACGACCTAACTTTATACCCTCAGCTTTTTTTCTAGCAAGAGCCTCTTTTGTCCTTTGGCTAATTAAGTTTCTTTCTATTTCAGCAGATAACCCAAAAGCAAAAGCTAGTACCTTGCTTTGAATATCCTCTCCTAAACGATAATTATCTTTAATAGTCCAAACCTTGCATTCTCTAGTCATGCAAATATTTAAAATTTCCATTATCATAAAAAGATTTCTTCCCAGTCTTGATAATTCAGAACAGATTATTAAGTCATCTTTTTTAATTTTCTTTAAAAGTTTTCCTAATTTTCTTTTATCATAATTTTTGGTACCACTGATGGTTTCTTCAATCCAACCATCGATTTTTATTTTTTCTCTTTTACAAAATTTAATAATTTCAAATTTTTGATTCTCCACTGTTTGCCTATCACTACTAACTCTTACATATCCGTATATCATGGTGCACTCCTTTCAAAAAAAGTTATTATTTTTATTTTAATACTTTTATTGAAATAAGTGGAGTAATTAAATTAATGATAAAAATAAAAAAGAGGAAAGTTTTATACTTTCCTCAAATTTTTTATTAATTTAATTCAGACTAGAATGTATATTTCCATCCAA
>Glacier_p2__coassemble_1567_pt1 | contig 17964 bp, 17 predicted proteins | sample Glacier_p2__metabat2_low_PE_039 | metagenome-assembled genome bin Glacier_p2
TTAACAGATATGGGAATTGGAACGATTAATACTACAGATAAAATTATTTTAGAAGGAAAAGATCTTACAGAGATGACATTAAAAGAGGCGGAAAAAGTTTTAATAGAAGTTTGTCTAAGAAAAAATAATGGACATAAAAGACAGACAGCCGAGATGTTGGGGATAAGCGAGAGAGGATTAAGGAATAAAATCAATGAATATGAATTATAAAAATATATTTTTAAAAGTGGTAGTATTTCTGTGTTTTGTATCTATATCCTTTGGACAAGACTATAAAGATATATTTATAAGTATAGGAACGGGACCCATTGATGGGGTGTTTTATCCTGCGGGGACGGCTATATCAGAGATAATAAAAAAAATAGGTTATAACTCCTCTGCCTGTTCAACTGCTGGATCTGGAGAAAATATAGACCTTATTATCAACAAAAAAATAGAGATGGCAATAGCGATGTCTGACACTGTTTACCAAGCTTATTATGGAGTTGGAGCCTACAAAGGAAAAGGACCAATAAAAAATCTAAATTGTATAACGGGACTTCATCCAAATTATACTCAGATAGTTACTTTGAGAGATTCCAATGTAAAAACTTTTAAAGATTTAAAAGGTAAAAGAATAGGGATAGGAATATATAATTCAGGAGTTGAGCTAAATGCAAGGCTTTTATATGAGGCTCATGATATGAAATATTCTGATAGCGAGATAATTTATGGTACTCCTGGAGAACTTATAGAGCAATTAAAAAATCATATTTTAGATGCAATATTTCTAACGAACACAGTGCCTACTGATATTATTTATAATCTTTCATTGGAAATGCCAATAAATTTTGTAGCTATTGAAGATGAGGGAATTGAAAAATTAAGGGAAAAATGGCCGTTTTTCTTTAGAGAAAAAATTACAAAAGAAGATTATAATATAGAAAAAGATGTTCAAACAGTTGCAGTACAAAATCTTTTATTGGTAGATAGAAATCTTCCAGAGGGAATAGTCTATGATATAACAAAAGCTTTCTTTGAAAATATAGAAGAAGTGAGATGTTCTAATCTAGGGATAAGAAGAAATGTATCCCTTGAAAATTATAATAAGAATGTTGATATACCTTTTCATAAGGGAGCTTTGAAATATTATAAAGATAAAGGTATAATACAAAAAAAATAATTGGTTATATATGTAAAAAAGCTGACTTTTAAAAGCCAGCTTTTTATTTTATATTTAATTAACTTTTCAATTAACTATTATTTGAACATATTCATGAAGAATGTGATGATAACAGCGTTGAAGAAGTCGATGAATAATGATCCAACTAATGGAATTACGAAGAAAGCTTTAACAGATGGTCCGTTAGCTTTAGTGAATGCTTCCATGTTAGCCATTGCGTTAGGAGTAGCTCCCATTCCAAATCCACAGTGTCCACAAGCTATAACAGCAGCGTCGTAGTCTCTTCCCATGATATTGAATGTTACGAAGTAAGCATAGATAGCCATGATTACTGTTTGAACTAATAAGATTACGATTAATGGTAATGCTAGAGCAGCAAGTTCCCATAATTTCATTGACATTAATGCCATTGCTAAGAATATAGAAAGTGCGATATTTCCAAGCATTGATATTTCAGTTAATGGAAGTTTTTTCTTAGACATATCCATAACGTTTCTGAATATAGCAGCAACTAACATTGGTCCTAAGTAAACTGGAATTGCAACACCTAATGATTTTGCAAATGGAGGAATCCAAGCTCCACATCCCATTGCTAAACCGATAGCAACAACAGCTTTGAATAAACTTTCTTCACTAACTTTTTCTTCGAAAACGTCAAGGTCTCCTTCGAAAACTTCATTGTCTATTTCTCTCTTAGTTTGATGAGGTTTTTCGTCTTTTTTAGCAACTAAACCAAATCTATCTATAAGTCTTTTAGCGATAGGTCCACCGATTAAACATCCAGAAACAAGTCCAAATGTAGCAGAAGCCATAGCAACTGACATTGCTCCAACTGCTCCACCTTGTTCCATTAATGGTCCGAAAGCTCCAGAAGTTCCGTGTCCACCTGTTAATGGTACTGATCCAGCAGCAAGTCCGATATATGGATGTAATCCAAATATTTTAGCTAGAGATACACCAACTGAGTTTTGGATAACAACTAATATGATAGCAGCTAATAAGAATAATACAACCCCGATTCCACCTTTTTTAAGAAGTTCGAAACTTGCAAGGTATCCAACTGTAGTATAGAAAGCTATCATTAAGAAATCTTTTAATACTCCGTCAAAAGCGAAAGAGAAAGCACCAGTTTCATGTCCTATTAATAATATGATAGAGAAGATAACTCCACCGATAACTGGTCCAGGAATAAAGAATTTTTCTAAGATAGGAGCTTTCTTTTTAACAGCAGCTCCAAGTAGAAGAATAACGATTGCTATGGCAAGTGTTTCAGCCATATTAAAAGTGAAAGTCATAAATAATACCCCCTGTATAATTTAATGAATACATCCCATGTGGGTTAGAAATTTTTTGGCGATAATTAACTTATTCAAAATTCAGTTATGCTATAATTACATAATTTGAGTTCTGAAACTGTAATTAAAGTATCAAAAAAACTCTAAAATGTATTTGATAATCTAATATTATCACATAAAATATCAAAATAAAAATTCATTTATTTTATACTATAAATATTTTTTATATATGTTATATATTTTTTTAAATAAAAATGTAAAAAAAATACCGAATAAATGAAAAAATAAGATGTTATATAAAAAATAAAGACATATTTTTTGACAAAAAAAATATGCGGAGTTAAAAAATAAATTAAAAATTTTTTTTACTTGAATTTATTACAAAAAAATAATAAATATAAAAAGTTGACTTATAAAAAAAAATAGGGGATAATGATATAAAAGGGTATTGTAATTTTTTTAAAGGAGGAAATTAATATATACTATATTAATGAAGAAAAATGATACAAAGTTTATTAAGAGCAATGGAATTACTAGAAGTTTTAAAGAGAGCAAACGATACTTGTTCCATAGCACAATTAGCTGAAGAACTGGAGCTACCACCAAGTACAGTTCATAGAATATTAAAGACATTGTGCTCGACAATGTATGTTGTAAAAGATGAGAAATCCCATGAATATAGATTGGGACCAGCACTTATTCCTCTCGGGACATCAGCTTCTAAACACGTACATCTTCAAAGTGTAGCATATGATGTGTTAAAAAAGATAGCTTTAGAAACGGGAGAGGATACTTTCTTGATTATTCCTGTAGAATATAAAGGTATAGTTTTAGAGAGAGTTGATGGAAAAAGAACTTTAAAACTAGTTGAAGAATTTGGAGATGAGTTGTATCTTCACTATGGTGCTATAAGAAAAGCGATACTTGCATTTCAATCAGACGAGTTTATAAATGATTACATAAAGAAAGTAATAGAAAAAGGAAAAACTTCTCTTAGAATAACACCTTTAGAGCTTAGAGAAAAACTAAAGAGAATAAGAGAAGAGGGAATATCAACATCGTCTGGAGATTATGCAAAAGGAACTGTTGGAATAGGAGCTCCTATAAGAAATAGTTCAGGAAATGTTATAGCTTCTGTGGGAATAGTGGTTGCAAAACCTAAAATCTTCTCAGAAGAAAGAGTAGAAAACCTTAAAAATATTATAAGAAAAGCTGGAGAAGATATTTCTAAGGGTATAGGATATTTTTAAAATATGTGTTACATATATATGATAAATATATTTTAAAATGTTGTACTATTTAAATTATAAATTATGTAAGTTTTTAGAATAAAAAATGTTAAAAAAAAACTTAAAACAAGAGAATAAATAAGAAAATATACAAAAAATTTATTGACTAAATAGAAATTTTGTATTATAATTAATTTGAAAAAATGAAATACATTCCATAATGTGGAATAGAATAACATAAGGAGGTGTGAGAAGAGATGTTTACTGGTAGTACTATGGGAATATTTGAATCAATAATAGTTTCTGCTTTAGGATTGTCTGTTGTTTTTACAGCTCTAGCGGTATTGGCTATTGCTATCGTTATTTTCTCTAAAATATTCAGTTCTTTGGGAATTTCTGAACAAAAACCAGCACCAAAAGTAGTAACAAAGCCTGCTGAAGAAGACTTAAGCGAAGAATATTGTGCTGTGTTAATATCAGCTGTTTCAGAAGAATTACGTTCTGTAAGAGGTGAATATAGAGTAAAATCTATAAGAGAAATTAAATAGTGTTTTAAAAGGGTTTTTATTTTATTAAAAGGTATTGAGTTTATTAAAAAATTAAAATTTAAAAAATTATGAAAAATTGAAAGGACGGTTTTTAAGAGAATGAAGTATATTGCCAATGTAAATGGAAAAAGATATGAAATAGAATTAGAGAGAGTTGAAGATTACAGACCAATGACTCGTGAGGAAATAGCAGCACCAGTAACAGCATCAGCACCTATCGTAGCAGCACCTGCAGCTCCAGTAGCACCAACACCAGTAGCAGCACCTGCACCAGTAGCTCCAGCTCCAGTAGCAGCTCCATCACCTGCAGCAGCACCAGTTTCAGCAGGAGCATCTACAGTAGTAGCTCCACTTCCAGGAACAATCTTAGACGTTAAAGTTGCACCAGGACAAGCTGTAAAAACTGGAGAAATAGTAATCATAATGGAAGCTATGAAAATGGAAACAGAAGTTGTAGCAGCGGCTGATGGGGTAGTAGATTCTATCCTAGTTAAAAAAGGTGACGCAGTAGATACAGATGCAACTCTAATTACATTGAAATAAGGAGGAGTTGTAAATGAATTTTATAGACGTATTTAAAGGAATTTTATTAGAGTCAGGGTTCATAGGAGCAACTTGGCAAGAGCTAGTAATGATACTAATATCATTCGTATTAGTATATATGGCTGTAGTAAAAAAATATGAGCCATTATTACTATTACCTATAGCTTTTGGTATGTTCTTAGCTAACTTACCTTTAGCTGGTCTTATGAAAGAAGCAGAACCTTGGTACTCATCAGGAGTATTAAGAATAATCTATAGTGGAGTAAAAAGTAGTTTATTCCCTTGTTTAATATTTACTTGTGTTGGAGCAATGACAGACTTCGGTCCATTAATCGCTAACCCAGTAAGTTTACTATTAGGAGCAGCAGCTCAATTTGGTATCTATGTAGCATTTACATTAGCTAATGCAACTGGATTATTTACAGTTGGAGAAGCAGCAGCTATCGGTATCATTGGAGGAGCTGACGGACCTACAGCTATTTATATAGCTAACAACCTAGCTCCAGACTTAGTAGCACCAATCGCAGTTGCAGCTTACTCATACATGGCGTTAATCCCTATGATTCAACCACCTATCATGAGAGCTTTAACAACTGAAAAAGAAAGAAAAATTAAAATGGGACAATTAAGAAAAGTTTCTAAAGTAGAAAAAGTAGTTTTCCCTATATTCGTAACATTATTCTGTGCTTTATTACTTCCATCAACAGCACCATTAATTGGTATGTTAATGTACGGTAACTTATTAAAAGAATCAGGAGTAGTTGCTCGTTTATCTGATACAGCTCAAAATGCTTTATGTAACTTAGTAACATTATTATTAGGACTTGCAGTTGGAGCTACAGCAAACGGAACTATCTTCTTAAGAACTCAAACTCTAGCAATAGTTGGAATGGGACTTTTAGCTTTCTGTTTCGCAACAGTTGGAGGAATTTTATTAGGAAAAGTTTTATGTTTAGTAACTGGTGGAAAAATCAATCCACTTATCGGATCAGCTGGGGTATCAGCAGTTCCAATGGCAGCTCGTGTTTCTCAAGTTGAGGGAGCAAAAGCAAATCCTACTAACTTCCTATTAATGCACGCTATGGGACCTAACGTTGCAGGAGTTATCGGATCAGCAGTTGCAGCTGGATTCTTTATGATGGTATTTGGAAAATAATAAAATCTTAAAAATTACAACATTTGAATAAAAACAAAATAAAATTTAAGGAGGTTTTTGACGTGGAAAGTAAAATAATGTCTTTAAAAGACGCAGTAGCAAAATATGTCAAAAATGGAGATCATATGGTTATAGGTGGATTCACTACTAACAGAAAACCATATGCACTAGTTTATGAAATTCTAAGACAAGGATTCACAGATTTTGTAGGAGAATCAGGACCTGCAGGTGGAGATTGGGATATGTTAATAGGAGCTGGAAGAGTAAAAGCTTATATTAACTGCTATACAGCTAACTCAGGAGTAACTAACGTTTCTAGACGTTTCAGAGCTTGGTATGAGCAAGGTAAATTAAATATGGAAGATTACTCACAAGACGTTATCATGTTAATGTTACACGCTGCATCTCTAGGATTACCATATTTACCAGTACGTTTAATGATGGGAACTGACTTAGTAAACAAATGGGGAATCTCTAAAGAAGTTAGAAAAACAATAGACAAAATACCAGATGACAAATTTGTTTATGTAGAAAACCCATTCAAACCAGGTGAAAAAGTAGTAGCTGTTCCAGTACCTGAAATAGACTTAGCTATAATTCACGTACAAAAAGCATCTCCAGATGGAACTTGTTCAATAATTGGTGACGAATTCCACGACGTAGACATCGCTATCGCAGCAAAACGTTGTATAGTAACTTGTGAACAAGTAGTAAGTAACGAAGAAATTCGTTTAGATCCTACTAAAAACTCAATAGCTGGATTCTGTGTTGACGCAGTTGTACATGCACCATACGGAGCTCACCCAACTCAATGTTACGGATTCTATGACTATGACAATGCTTTCTTAAAATTATATGACGTTGCAAGTAAAACTCAAGAAGACTTTGAAGCATTCTTAAAAGAATGGGTATATGACGTACCAACTCACGAAGCTTATTTAAATAAATTAGGAGCATCTCGTTTAATCAATTTAAATATAGTTCCTGGATTAGGATATGCTAAAAAAGCTGAGGAGGTAAAATAGAAATGGCAGATTACACTAATTATACAAATAAAGAAATGCAAGCAGTTACAATTGCAAAACAAATTAAAAATGGACAAATAGTTATAGTTGGAACTGGACTTCCATTAATCGGAGCCTCTGTTGCTAAAAAAGTATTTGCACCTGAATGTAATATCATAGTTGAAAGTGGACTTATGGACTGTAACCCAATCGAAGTACCAAGAAGTGTTGGAGACAACAGATTCATGGCTCACTGTTCAGTACAATGGCCAAACGTTCGTTTCATAGGATTCGAAGCTAACGAATGGTTACATGATGAAACAAGATTAGTAGCTTTCATCGGTGGAGCTCAAATAGACCCATATGGAAACGTTAACTCAACTTCAATAGGAGATTACAACCATCCAAAAACTAGATTCACTGGTTCAGGAGGAGCTAACGGAATCGCTACTTATGCTAACACTATCATAATGATGCAACACGAAAAAAGAAGATTTATAAATAAAGTAGACTACATCACATCTCCAGGATGGATGGACGGACCTGGTGGTCGTGAAAAAGTTGGATTACCTGGAAACAGAGGACCAATAATGGTTGTTACTGACAGAGGAATTTTAAAATTTGATGAAGAAACTAAGAGAATGTATCTAGCTGGATACTATCCAACTTCATCTCCAGAAGATGTATTAGAAAACACTGGATTTGATATTGACGTATCAAGAGCTGTATTATTAGAAGCTCCATCTCCAGAAGTTATCAAAATGATAAGAGAAGAAATTGACCCAGGTCAAGCATTCATCAAAGTTCCAGTAGAAGAAGCAAAATAGTCTTTTATATCTAAAAGTAGACAAAATCAGGAGGAAATAAATGAATAATTATTCAATGCCAAAATATTTTCAAAATATGCCTACACTAGGAAAACCTCTAGCTGCAGCTAATAACGAAAATATGGAAGCTTTAAAAGCAATTGAAGCTGATATACACAAAGCAATAAAAACAGTACAAGCTGAAGGACGTACTGATGAATCTTTAAACGAATCAGGACAAATGACAGCTTTACAAAGAATAGCAGCATTAGTAGATAAAGGAACTTGGTGTCCATTAAATACTATCTACAACCCAGAAGGAAATGACAATGGGTCTACTGGTATAGTAAAAGGATTAGGAAGAATCAACGGTAAATGGGCAGTAATCGTTGCATCTGACAATAAAAAATTAGCAGGAGCTTGGGTTGCAGGACAAGCTGACAACTTATTAAGAGCATCTGATACAGCTAAAACATTAAGAATTCCTTTAGTTTATGTATTAAACTGTAGTGGAGTTAAATTCACAGAACAAGAAAAAGTATATCCTAACAGAAGAGGTGGAGGAACTCCATTCTTCAGAAACGCTGAATTACAAAAATTAGGAATTCCAGTAATCGTTGGAATTTACGGAACAAACCCAGCTGGTGGAGGATACCACAGTATCAGTCCAACTCTAATTGTTGCTCATAGAAAAGCTAACATGGCTGTTGGAGGAGCAGGAATCGTTGGAGGAATGAACCCTAAAGGACATATCGAAATAGCTGATGCTGAACAAATCATCACTAACACAATAAACGCTGGAAAAGTAAACCCTCCTGGATCAGTTTCTATCCACTTCAATGAAACTGGATTTATGAGAGAAGTTTACCAAGAAGAATTAGGTGTAATAGAAGGAATCAAAAAATATGTTGATATGTTACCAGCATATGATTTACAATTCTTCAGAGTTGACGAGCCAAGAGCTCCTAAATACTCAGCTGAAGACCTATATTCAATAGTTCCATTAAATCAAAAGAAAACTTACGATATCTATGAAGTTATCGCACGTTTATTCGACAATTCAGAATTCACTGAATACAAAAAAGGATTTGGACCTGAAATCGTAACAGGTATGGCAAAAGTAAACGGATTATTAGTAGGAGTTGTAGCTAACGTACAAGGACTATTAATGAAATATCCTGAATATAGAGAAAATGCAATAGGAATCGGAGGAAAATTATACCGTCAAGGTTTAATTAAAATGAACGAATTTGTAACTCTTTGCGGAAGAGACAAATTACCTATCGTATGGATCCAAGACACATCTGGTATCGATGTAGGTGACGAAGCTGAAAAGGCAGAATTACTAGGATTAGGACAATCTTTAATCTACTCAATTGAAAATTCTGACATACCTCAATTCGAAATTACATTAAGAAAAGGAAGTGCGGCAGCTCACTATGTATTAGGAGGACCTCAAGGAAATAACACTAACGTATTCTCAATAGGTACTGCAGCAACTGAAATGTATGTTATGAACGGAGAAACAGCTGCAATAGCAATGTACTCTAGAAAATTAGTTAAAGATAAAAAAGCTGGAAAAGATCTACAACCTACAGTAGATAAAATGAACGAATTAATCAAAAAATTCCACGACGAATCAAGACCAAAAGCTTGTGCAGTAACAGGTATGGTAGATGAAATCGTTGATATGACAATGATTCGTCCATATATCGAAGCATTCGTAGAATCAGCTTACCAAAATCCAAAAGGAATCTGTGCATTCCATCAAATGTTACTTCCAAGATCAACTCGTGATTTTGATAGTTACACAAAAAGATAGTCTATTGAACAATTAAAAAATATTAACAATATTTCACTTCGAAAGAGGTGAAATATTGTTGTATTATTAGATTTAGGTTTTTTTAATATATATAAGCTTGAATCTTTATATAAAAAATAAATTTTTTTAAGTGCAAGGAAACGGAGGATTTTAATGTACACAATGGGAATTGATATAGGTTCTACTGCATCTAAAAGTGTTATACTTAAAGATGGAAAAGAAATTATCAGTAAAGCCGTTATTAATGTAGGAGCAGGTACAAGTGGACCAGGTAGAGTTATTGAAGAAGTAACTAAACAAGCAGGTCTAAAAAGAGAAGACATAGATTGTGTATTAGCAACAGGATATGGTCGTAACTCTCTTTTAGAATGGGCAGATTACCAAATGAGTGAACTTAGTTGTCACGCAAAAGGAGCTAACTATCTATTTCCTAATGTAAAAACAGTTATAGATATTGGTGGTCAAGATGCTAAAGTACTTAAAGTTGGACCTAAAGGAGTTCTTATAAACTTTGTAATGAACGACAAATGTGCAGCTGGTACTGGAAGATTCTTAGACGTTATGGCTAAAGTATTAGAAGTAAAAGTTAGTGACTTACAAACTTTATCTGCAGAATCAACAAAAGATGTAAGTATAAGTTCTACTTGTACGGTTTTTGCTGAGTCAGAAGTTATTTCCCAATTAGCAAAAGGAACTGATAAAAGAGATATCATAAGAGGAATCCATCGTTCAGTAGCAGGAAGAGTTGGAGGACTTGCAAAAAGAGTAGGGTTAGAAGACGACTTAGTTATGACAGGTGGTGTGGCCCTAAATGGTGGAGTTGTTTTAGCTATGTCTGAAGAATTAGGAAAAGAAGTTAAAACTTCACCTTTAACTCAATATACAGGAGCAATAGGAGCAGCATTATTTGCATATCAAAAAATACAAAGGAGTGAATAGAATGAGCGAAGTAAATAAGCCAGTAGAAGAAAAAAAACCAGCTAAGGTTGTACTTAGAGAATTAGTTGAAAGAGAAGTATATCAAGCAGCATGGGAAGCAAAAAGAAATGGAGAACCAGTAGGTTGGTCATCATCTAAATTCCCTTCAGAAATATGTGAAGCTTTAGGATTAAAACTTGTTTATCCTGAAAACCAAGCAGCAGCTATCGGAGCAAAACATGGTGGAGAAAGAATGTGTGAACACGCAGAAGCTATGGGATATGACAACGATATCTGTGCTTATACAAGAATCAGTTTAGCATACGCAGCTGGATATGAAGCAGAAGAAAAACCAATGCCTCAACCAGATTTCGTATTATGTTGTAACAACATTTGTAACTGTATGACAAAATGGTATGAAAATATAGCTAGAATGCATAACATTCCATTAATCATGATAGACGTTCCATACAGCAATACTAAAGAAGTAAGCCAAGCTCAAGTAGATTACTTAAGAGGACAATTTGACGAAGCTATCGTTCAATTAGAAAAAATAGCTGGACGTAAAATGGATCCTAAAAAATTCGAAGAAGCTTGCGAAAACGCTAACCGTTCAGCAAAAGCTTGGTTAAAAGTATGTTCTTACTTACAATATAAACCAGCTCCATTCGCTGGATTCGACTTATTCAACCACATGGCTGATATAGTTACAGCTCGTGCTAAAAAATCAACTGCAGAAGCTTTTGAAGCACTAGCAGCAGAATTAGAAGAAAACGTAAAAACTGGAAAATCAACTTGGAAATATGATGAAAACTACAGAATCATGTTTGAAGGAATCCCTTGTTGGCCACAATTACAAAAATTATTTGCACCATTAAAAGAAAAAGGAATCAATACTACAGCAGTTGTTTACGCTCCTGCATTCGGATTCGTTTACAATAACATGGACGAATTAATGAGAGCTTACTGTGTTGCACCAAACTCAGTTTGTCTTGAAAAAGGTGTTGAATGGAGAGAAACTCTATGTAAAGAAAACCATGTTGATGGTATCTTAGTTCACTACAACAGAAGTTGTAAACCTTGGAGTGGATATATGCCTGAAATGGAAAGAAGATTCCGTAAAGACTTAGGTGTTGCAGTTGCTGGATTTGACGGAGACCAAGCTGACCCTAGAAACTTCTCTGACGAGCAATACAGAACTCGTGTTGAAGGATTATTTGAAGTAATGGAAGCAAACAGAGCAAAAAAAGCTGAGGGAGGAGACAAATAATGACTAGAATTGAGGAATTATTAAATAGTTTTAAAGAAATTGCATATAATCCAGAAAAACAAATGGCTAAATATAAAGCTGAAGGTAAAAAAATAATCGGATGTTTCCCATACTACATTCCAGAAGAAATAGTATATGCATCAGGAATGGTTCCATTTGGAATTTGGGGAACTCACGGAACAATCAGTAGAGCAAAAGAATACTTTGCATCTTTCTATTGTACAATAGCTCAAATGAACCTTGAAATGGCATTAGAAGGAAAATTTGACGGATTATCAGGAGTAATTTTATCATCTATGTGTGATACTTTACGTCCATTAACTCAAAACTTTAAAGTAGCTATACCTCAAGTAAGAATGATGTTCTTAGCTCACCCACAAAATAGAAAACCTGAATTCGGAATCAAATATACAATGCATGAATTCGGAAGAATCAAAGCTGACTTAGAAGATATTGCTGGACATAAAATTGAAGACAAAGATATGTTCGAAGCTTTCAAAGTTTACAATGAAAGTAGAGCAGCAAGAAGAGAATTCGTAAGACTTGCTGGAAAACACCCAGAAGCAGTTTCTGCAGTAAATAGATCAGCAGTTCTTAAGAGTGCTTTCTTCATGTTAAAAGATGAACATACAGCTATGTTAAAAGAATTAAACGCAGAATTAGCTAAATTACCAGAAGTTAAATGGAACGGAGTTAAAGTTCTTACTTCAGGAATCATCATTGACAACCCTACATTATTAGCTTTATTTGATGAATACAAAGTAGCTATAGTTGCTGACGACGTTGCTCACGAATCAAGAGCATTCACAACAGATGTTCCAATGGATATAGAAGATCCTATCAGAGCATTAGCAGTTCAATTTGCTAACCAAGATAACGATACAATCCTTTACGATCCAAAAATCGAAGAACGTCCTAAATATGTTGCAAGAAAAGCTAAAGAAGCTGGAGCAGACGGAGTTATCATCGCTATGATGCAATTCTGTGACCCAGAAGAATTAGAATATCCATCATTAAGAAAAGCTCTTGATGAAGTTGGATTACCTCATATCAAATTTGGATTTGACCAACAAATGGTTGACTTCGGACAAGCTAGAACTTCATTACAAGCATTCGCTGAAAGCTTATAATTAAAATAGTTTTATAAATAAAAGCTCAGTTGTAGAGATACAACTGAGTTTTTTTCTATATAAAGTTATGTAAAACTAGAAAGTAAAATTTCCAGAGATATAATAATTTCTTTCAGGAGCTGGGATAGATGTTGTAGAAGTTTCATAATAGTTATATTCTTCATTAAATAGATTATTTATACCACCTTTTAGAGTGAAATAATCATTTATATTATATCTAACATAAGCATCAGTAACTCCATATCCTGAAGTCTTTATAGTTTTAGGAGTTTTTCCACTTTCAGCAAGCTCTCTTTTTTCATATCCACTGTTGTATGTATAATTTGCTCCAAAAGATAATCTGTCAGTTAAACTATAATCTGCTCCTAAAGTAATTTTCCAATCTGAAACCATAGGAACTTTATCTCCTTTTTGAAGATAACTTTCTCCATCATTTATATTACCAACTTTAGTTATTTTAGCATCTACATAAGAAATAGATTGATTAAGAGTTAATTTATCAAAATATTGTTCAGAATAAAATTCAGTTCCTATTCTTCTAGTTTTTCCAATATTTACAAATCTCCAAAGTTTTGTAGCTGGATTATCAGAATTTCTATCAAGAGTAGCTATCTCATCATTTGTTTGAGAGGCAAAAATTGTAGCTGAAACATAAGAATTTCCAATAAAATCTTTTACACCAAATTCGATACTATCAATAGTTTCGGAATCAAGATTACTATCTTGATATCCTTTATCTGTTTTATTTGTAAGTTGTGTTGGAAGTGGAGAAATAAATCCTCTTTCATATCTTGAATAAATATTTCCAGTGTCACTGTATTTATAATTAAGTCCAATTTCTCCAGCAAAGTTATTCACTGTTTTATCAATTTGAGATGTGTTTGTTGCCAAATCTTTTACAGCTCCAGAACCAAATAACATTCCTCCAAGAGAGCTACCTTGATAATCTGAACCATACATTTTACTTGATGAAATTCTATTTCCTCTGTAATCAGAATACTCATATCTTAAACCTGTTATTAGATTTAATCTATCAGTTAATCTATAATCATTTAAAGCATAAATAGCGTGTGTGTCTTTGTTCATATCAACCAAAGTATCAACGTTAACTTTTCCTTTTGAATTTCCAGCCATCATTTGTAATAAACCATTCAACTCTGGAAGTTCAGCTCCTGTATCTTTATTTGTTAAAGTTGCGTTTTTAAAGGCAAAAGTATCAGTTGAAACGAAACTATTTCTTTTTAAATTAGTAGCTGTATAATCGTATCCAAAAACTAAATTTCCTTTATTGTAGTCATATTTTGATTTTAATTTTATTCCCTCGGTTTTTTCAATAAAATTACCATTCATTACTGAGTTAAGATTTTTTAATTTAACTCCAAAAGGCATTTTACCAAATGGTGGCATAGTAAAATCTGAAACATCAGATTGAATAAAATTTCTTTCATACTTTGTTTTAAAAGCAGTAGCATAGAAAATAAGATTATCAAGTGGTTTATATTCATAATCTAAAGCAAAAGATTCTCTAGTTGAATCAGAAGAAATATTATCTCCAGCTTTTTTTCTATTATATTCTAGGATAGGATTTTCTACGGCTGTTGAGCTTGTTCCTTTATCATCATAATAAGTTGATTGGAATTTAACCCTATGTTTATCATTTATTTTATAATCAAATCCGCCGTTAAAGCTTTTCGACTCAAGTTCTTCATTTTCTCTGTAACCATTTTTATCTACATATTGACCAGCAAAATTTACATAAAGATTATCAGTAATATTTTGACCAAAAGCAATGCCAGTATCTTTAGTAGCAAAAGAGCCATATTTTACATCAGCATTTATAAAATCTTTTCTAGCATTTGATTTTGTAATAATATTTACAACTCCTCCAGTAGTTCCACTTCCATATAAAGTAGCTCCTCCTCCAGGAATAATCTCAATTTTTTCAATAGCACCAACAGGAATAGAATTAATAGGCAAAGTTCCCATAGCCTCTTCTAAAGGAGTAATAGTAACACCATCAACCATAGTTTTTACTCTGCTCATTGAACGTTCTCCACTTCCTCTTAGATTAACCACAGGTCCAAATTCAGTTTCTTGAATAACTACATTTGGAGTATCTCTTAAAATACTTTCTACATCAGTGTATTGTTTTTTAGAGATATCTTCAGAAGTGATAAGAACAATATTTTTATTTTCTTCAACTATCGGTTTTTCAAATCCAGTTGTAGAGGAAACAACAGTTTTATCAAGCTGTATTTCTGTAGCTGAATAAGTACTAGCTGAAGCTATAAGAGCAAGAATCATAATTTTTTTCATAAAATTTAACCAATCCTTTCGTAAAAAAATAATTTTTTAAAATCATAAACGTTATATCACATTTTATTTTGTATGTCAAATAATTTTAAAATATTTTTTTTGCTGTTGACATATTTTAATTTTTATAGTATTATTATTTTTGTGAAAAAGTTGGAGGAAAATAATATATGATTAAAAAAAATATTTTTATAATATTAGGGGTAATATCTTTGATATTTGGAACAGTTGGGATAGTAATACCACTACTTCCAACAACACCTTTTTATCTTTTGAGTGCTTATTTTTTTAGTAAATCTTCTGAAAAATTTCATAAGTTTTTATTAAATAATAAAGTTTGTGGAGGGTATATAAGGGACTATCATGAGAGAAAAGGAATTACTTTGAAAAACAAAATAAATGCTTTAGTTCTTTTAACATTGAGTATTGGTGTATCAATGTTGAGAATAAAAAATTTACATCTTCAGATTTTTCTTGGATTGATATTTATATGTGTGAGTTTTCATATTTTGAAAATCCGCACTTTAAGATAGATTTTAAAATTTTAAAGGAGGAAGAAAATTGTATTATTTAAAAGTGGGAGGACCACTTATGTGGATCTTATTTGGACTTTCCATAATTTCTATGGGAATTATCTTAGAAAGAGGTGTTTTCTTTTTTAGACGAGAAAAGAAACTAAGTGAAGATTTTAAATCAAATATTATTATGGCTGTTTCCTCTGATAATATGGAAAAAGCTATCGAAATTTGTTTAAATGAAAAAAATACAGTTGGAGAAACTGTAAAAAGTTTTTTAATAAGATGTAATAAGAATGGGGATTTTCATCATTTTGATCAACTTGTAAAAGAGATTGGAATGGAGGAGATTAGTCCTTTAGAAAAAAGACTTCATATTCTTGGAATAATTGGATATATAGCTCCTATGATTGGACTTCTTGGGACAGTTACAGGAATGATTGATGCTTTTAGAAATCTTTCTACATTTGGAGCTGGAGACCCATCTCTTGTGGCAGACGGAATATCAAAAGCACTTCTTACAACAGCAGCTGGACTTTCAATCGCTATCCCTGCAATAGTTGTTTACAATCTTTTAAATAAAAAAATAGAAGAGATAGAAGAAGATATCGACAAGATAACAACAAATATTATAAATATTATAAGAAAAAATTAAGGGGGAGATATGGGAAAATATAGAAAAAAAAGAGAAATAATGTCCCTTGATTTAACTCCTCTTATAGATGTGGTATTTCTTCTTTTAATTTTCTTTATGGTTTCAACTACTTTTAATAAATATGGAAAGATTGATATAGATGTCTCAACTTCAAAAGTAACTACTAAAACAGAAGAAAGTAAAATAGAAATTATTGTAGATAAAAATGAAAACTATTTTATGTTAAAAGATGGAAAAACTTCTCCAATAGATATTGAAAGACTTGGAGAATATTTGGTAGGAGTTAAAGAGGTATCGATTACAGGGGATAAAAATCTTAGATATCAAGTTGTTATGGATCTTATAACAAAAGTAAAAGAACAAGGAATAGAAAATTTAGGAATAAATTTTTATGAATAGAGGTAATAAATGAAAAAATATTTTTTAATTGCCTTTCTAATTCACATGTGTTTTTTTATAAGAATTAATAATAAAAAAACTTTGGGAGATAACAATATTCCAATTAAAAGAAATATACCTATTTCTTATAATATAAAAAATTCAAAGGAAAGTATAGGACAACAAGCTGTTATTCAAGAGGAAAAAGTTGAACCAATAAAAGAAGAACCTAAAAAAGAAATAAAAGAGGAAATACAAAGTAAGATAAGTAAAAACGAAAATAAGAAAGAGATAAAAAAAGAAAAAACTTTAAAAAATAAACCACAGAAGAAAAGAAAATCCAGTGAAGAAAAAATTTCTAGAGAAGAAAAGAAGGATAATTTTATAGAAAATTCAGATGGAACTTACACAGCTATTGCTTCTAGTGGGATTGATTTTAAAATAATAAAACAAGTTGATCCAAATTATCCAAAACAAGCTGAAAAATTAAGATATGATAAAACAGTTGTGATAGAAGTAAAATTTTTGGTTGGACTTAATGGAGAAGTTGAAAAAATAGAAGTTTTAAAATCAAATAAAAAATTTGGTTTTGATAAAGAGGTTATTCAAGCTTTAAATAAATGGAAGTTTGAACCGATTGTTTATAGAGGAAAAAAAATAAAAGTGTATTTTAATAAGGAGTTTGTATTTACTCCTAAAAAATAATTTTAGAAAGAGAGAAAGAAGATGTTTGACATTAGATATAAATCACATCATGATGTAAAAAATATAATTGAAAAAATGATGGGAAGAAAAATAGTAACTCCTTTTACATTTAATAAAATTTTAAAAGGAAATCCAGAGGTAGAAGAGGGAGGAATATATGTACACACTCCCTATTGTGATAAAATCTGTTCTTTTTGTAATATGAATAGAAAGCAGGTAGATAATGATCTAAATGATTATACAGATTATCTTTGCAAAGAGTTTAAAAAATACGGAGAAAAAAACTACATAAGAAATAAAAAAATAACTGCAATTTTCTTCGGTGGTGGAACTCCGACTATTTATAAACCTTTTCAGTTAGATAGAATATTATCTACACTGAGAGAAAATTTTAATATATACAAAGATTGCGAGTTTACTTTTGAAACTACTCTTCATAATCTTACTTGGGAAAAATTAGAGATTATGGAAAGATATGGAGTAAATAGAATAAGTATAGGGATACAAACTTTTTC
>Glacier_p2__coassemble_1929_pt1 | contig 13081 bp, 16 predicted proteins | sample Glacier_p2__metabat2_low_PE_039 | metagenome-assembled genome bin Glacier_p2
AAAAAAGCTGACAAGGATATTAAATATTATATGAGTGAAGTTGATTTGAGATATTAATTTTCAAGTCAATTTTTTATTTTTTTTTGAAAAAATTTTTTTAAATAAATGTAAATAAAATTTAATAATAAAAATTTTATATAGAAAAAAGAAAAAATTTATGGTTGACTTATTGCAAAAAATGTAGTAAATACATAGTAAGGATAAAGAAAATAGGTGTTGTTATGAGAAAGAAAAAGCAAAATGGCTTTTTATTAATAGAATTTTTAATAATTTTTGGTGTCATATCAATAATTATTTCTATTTTTTTTATTAAATTAAAAAGTATTCAAGAGATGAAAGATCTTGAAGAAAGTGTTATTAAAATATCATCTATAATAGATAAATATACTTTTAGAAGCTTTGAAACTAAAGTTTTATATAAAATAAATCTTGATTATAAAAATAAAAAGATGGAGATAAGAAAAACTTCTGATGAGAATAATAATTTTGAAGAAGTTGTTTCTTTACCTGAAAAACTTACTTATTTAGTACCTTACACAATAAACGGTAAGGAAAGACTTATTGACCAGCTTGAAATACATACTACTATCAATGGAAATTTATCCGATTCTTTTACTACTTACATATTAGATTACTCTCAAAAAATAAACTATCGAATAGCTACTTATAGTTTTCAAGAAAATAAAATTTTAAAAATAAATATTTATAAAAAAATTTCTGGGAAAGATATTTCTCAGGAAAACCTTTTAGATTACCATAATTTATTATTTTCTGTGGAGGAATTGAAGAATGATTGGAGAAAAGAATGATAAAATAAAGTTTTCAAATACAAATTTTTCAATCAGCTCTAAGGAAAATTCAAAAGTTGAAATTTTTTTAAATAAGATTTTTATTGAAGGAATAAATATGAATGCTAGTGATATTCATATTGAGAGTTGTGGCGATTATTTTAGAATAAGATATAGAGTAGATGGAATTTTATTGGAAAAAGCTAGATATAGTAAAGATGATTTTTTACCACTTGTTTCTAGAATAAAAATATTATGTAATTTAGATATAACTGAAAAGAGAATACCGCAAGACGGAAGAGTAGATGGAAATTATAGAGGAAAAGAGTTAGATTTTAGAATATCTATAGTTCCTGCATATTTTGGAGAAAAAGTTGTAATAAGAATACTCTATAAAGTCACAGCTAAAAAAACTTTGGAAGAATTGGGATTTGATAGAAAAAATTATTCAAAACTTTTTGATATAATAAAAAGAAAATCAGGAATGCTTATTATATCTGGACCAATGGGAAGTGGAAAAACCACTTCAATGTATGCTATCTTAAATGAGATAAATAGTATAGAAAAGAATATAGTTACAATAGAAGATCCTGTTGAATATGTTATTGAAGGAATAAATCAAATTCAATGTAAAAATGAGATCGGACTTGATTTTTCAAAGATATTAAAATCTATTTTGAGACAAGACGCAGATATAATTATGATTGGAGAGATAAGAGATAGAGAAACAGCAGAGATAGCAATAAAAGCTTCACTGACTGGACATCTTATTTTAACAACTCTTCATACTAAAAATATAGTTAGTGCTGTAAAAAGACTTATAAATTTAGGAATAGAGCCTTTTATGATTTCAGCAGGAGTAAAGGGGATACAAAATCAGAGGCTTGTTAGAAAACTTTGTCCCTATTGTAAAGTAGAGGATAAAAATTATAAAGAAAAATTAGAAATTTTGGGAATAAAAAATATAGTTTTTGATGAAAAGATTTATACTCACAGTGGTTGTGAGAAATGTAATTTTACAGGGTATAAAGATAGAGTTGTTATTGGAGAGTTTTTGTATATAGACAATAATATTGAAAAATTTATAACATCTGAAATAAATATTTCTGATTTTGAAGATAGATTAAAAGAATTAGGAATAAATTCTCTTTTGGAAAATGGGATAGAGTTTGTAAAAAAAGGTATAACATCTCTTGATGAGTTAATAAGAGAGTGTTAATATGAAAAATTTTATTTATTATGTTGTAGATAGAAATGGAAAAAAGAGAGTTGGATTTTCAGATGAGTATGAAAAAGAAGATGTTTTAAAAAAATTAAAAGAAAATAAATTTTTTGTTATAAAGATTTTAAAAATAAATATTTTTAAAAAAGAGATTTCAAAGAAGTATCTTTTAGATTTTTTTATAAAACTTGAATTTTTTGTAAAGAATGGTTATCAGTTTTATAAAATAATAGAATTTTTAGAAGAAGATGAGAAATTTTATTATTATATACAAAAAATAAAACTTTCTATTAGAAATGGAGAGAAACTGAGTGAGATTTTTAAAAATAGTGGACTTCCTCTAAAAGAAATGGATTTGGCTATCTTAAGGGCAAGTGAAGAAACAGGGAGTGTATATGAATCTTTTAAAGGGATAGCTGAGAGATTAAAAGAGGAATTAGATAGAGAAAAGAAAATAGGAAAAATAATGATTTATCCTAAAATTGTTAGTAGTGTTATATTAATTCTTTTATTTTTTCTGGGAAAATTTATTTTACCAAATTTTGTAGAGATCATAGGAATGGAGAACACAGCTTTAGTTACAAAAAGTATAATATTTTTTTCAGAAAATATCTTATGGGTATTTTTTATTTTTGCCTTTTTTTATGGAATAATAAAATTCTTGTTAAAAAAACAGGAATTTAGAAAAATATTATTTAGAATATTTTTAAAAATAGATTTTATAAGAAAAATAATAGAAAATAATTTTATCTTATATTTTTCTCAAATGATAAATATTTTCTTAGAATCGGGTATAACAGTTAGTAATGGAATAGAAATTATAAGAAATTCAATTTCCAATGAGTTTTTTAGAGAAAAATTAGATATTACAAAAGAGTTATTAAAAAATGGAGAAGATATTTATACATCGATAAAAGAGATGAAAATTTTTAATAAGGGAGAGCTTGAACTTATAAAGACAGGAGAAGAAACTGGAGAGCTGTCAGAGATGTTCAGGTTGATATTTATAAGGAGAAAAGAAACCCAAGAATATAAAATAGACAGATATATAAAATTTTTAGAGCCATTGACAATAATCATAATAGGTTTATTTGTAGGAGTGATATTTATTGGAGTTTATTCTCCAATTTTAAATATGATGAGTAGTATTTAAGGAGGAAGTATTATGAGGAAAAAAGAAAAAGGTTTTTCATTGATTGAAATTTTGGTAGTTCTTGGAATAATAGGATTATTTACTACATTTTTAACTCCCAAAATATCATATTATTTAGCTCTTGGAAAAGAAACAAAGGCAATTGCCACTTTAAATAGTTTAAGAACGGCTTCGGAGATGTATCAATTAGAAAAAGGTGAAGCTTTAGGTTTAGTTAAAGGAGAAATTAAGGGGAATTTAACAGAAAGTGATGTAGAAAAGTTAAAAGATTTTATTTCAGGTGGATATAAAGATTTAACAAAAAATTTAGAAAATAATACAAATGAAATTTTATATGAAATAGGTGGAAGTAGAGGGGAAGCTGAAGAAGGTAAAGAGCTAGGAGATATTATTTATGGTGGAGAAGTAAAATTTACTTTTAAAGCTCCAGATGGAGAAACTTCTGATGGTATAAAAATTTGGATAACACCAGCAAAAGAAACAGTAGGAGCTTACACTATGAAAGGAATAAAATGGGGAGATTTATAATAGAGATAATTTTTTGGATTGTTTTATCTTTTATTGTAAAATCAGATTTTAAGGAAAAAATAGTTCCAGATAAAATGACACTATCTATTCTTTTATTGGGAGTTGTAAAAATAATATTTTTCCAAGAGGATATAGAAAATAAAATAATAGGAATGGGAACTTATCCAGTAATTTTTTTATTACTCTATGGATATGGGGAGTTTCTTTTTAAAAAAGAAGTAGTTGGATTTGGGGATATAAAACTTTTAAGTTCCATAGGATTTTATATTGGGTATTTAGGAATTTATTCTTTGATGGTATTTTATAATATTATATTTTCATTTTCTCTTTTCTATGGATTGATTTATAAATTTTATTTTAAAAATAATGAAGTTCCTTTTGCTCCTGTAATAGTAATTGGAACTTTTATTTTCTATTTTTTACAAGGAAATTTTATATGAAGAAAAAGGGATTTTTGTTGGTAGATGTCTTGGTGTCTATAGCTATTTTTTCAACTGTTATATTTAGTCTTCTTATTCTTATGAACAAAAATATTGAAAATACTAGAAAAATTATGGAGCTTCAAGAGGAAAAAAGAGCCATTTTTAATATTGAAAATATATTAAAAAGAGATTTTGACCTAAAGAAAAAAGAAAAAAATTATCAAATCTATCAAGAGGAAAATGAAATTTTTTTAAGGGAAAAATTTAAAAATGAAAGTATAGGAAAATTTAAGTATCTTTCTTTGGATAATTTGAAAAATATAAAAATTTTTAAAAGAGAAGTTGCTTTAAATAATGAAAATATAGGAGAGATGTTTTATATCTCTGTCGAAATAAAAGGTAAAAAAATAGAAAAAGTTATAGAGGAAAAATATGAAAAATAAAGGTTATCTAGCTTTGGAAAGCATAGTTGTTTTAGGAATTATTTCGATTATTATTTCTGCAAGTTTTTTAATATTTTCTAATTCATTAAAAGTAAAAAATAAAATTTTAGATTTTAAAAACCGAGAGATAAATTATAGAAAAAATATAGAATATTTTTTAGATGAGATACAACAAGGAAAAAATGTGTATATAGACAAAAATAAATTAAAATATGAAATTTTTTTAGAAAATAAAATAGTAGGAGTATATTATTATTTTTCAGGGACATCATTTTATAGAAAAGCTAGTAACTCTGAAAAATTAGAGGAATTTTTGGAGGGGATAAAGGGAGATTTTTTTCTTGAAAATAATCTTTTAAGAATAAAATTTGTTTTTAAGGGAAATGAAGAGGAGTATGTTGCTTATGTCCAAGAAAAATAAAGGGGCAGTTCTTTTTATTATTATAGGAATATTAAGTGTTTTAAGTTGGAGTATTTTTACAGGAAGTTTTATATTAAAAGAGCATTATAATAAAATTTTTATAGAGAAAAATGGAGATAATTTAGAAGAAAATAAAAAAATTGCCAATAGTTTCTATAAAATCTATATGAAAAACTTGGAAAATAAAAATATAAAAGACATAGATAGTTACCTTTTAAAAAATGGAGAAAAAGAGATATGGGAAGAAAATTTTGGAGATAGTTTTTCATTAACTGATAGCGGATATTATATAAATGAGATTTATATAAAAAAATTTCAAGGAATAGATACAAGTTTTGAAAGGATATATTCAAAAGAAAGTGGTCAAAAAAATAATTATTTTGGGATTATAAAAAATTTTTCTAGTATAAATAGAAATAATACTATAAGAATTATTTTAAAAAAAGATATAAAAAATTTTAGAATAGGAGATTTGGAAAAATATTGGGTAGAAATTTTCGGAATAGTAGAGATAAAATATTTTTTTAAAGGGAGCAGATATCCCTTAGAAAATATAGAAAAGTCTCAAGGAGAGATAGATGTTAAAATTTTTGAAAAGGGAGATAGTAACTTTAAAAATAAGTGATAATAAAATAGAAATAGTTTCTGATAAAAAAGAAGTAACTTCTATTAGAAGAGAGTTTATCTCTTTAGGCGAGGATTTAGATAAAATAAAAAAATTTTTTATTAGAAAAGACATAAATATATTATTGGAAGATGATACTTTTATAAAAAAAGTTTTTTTAGATAAAGAAGAAGTAAGTGAAATTAATATAAAAAAATATATAGAGCAAGAAATTTTAGAAAATCTTTCAGAGGAAAAAGATTTCTATTTTTCTTGCTATTTTTTTGATAAAGATGAAAATTGTGAAATCTTTATAGGAGAGGATATTTTTATATCTACCTTAATAGAATATATAATAAAAAATAATCTAAGTATTTTAAAAATATGTGTATCCAATGAAAAATATATTTTGAAAGATTATGAAAAACTTTTAAAAAATAGTAAAAAATCAAATTTCTCTAAGATTGTGATAGGATTTATTTTATTATTATTGTTTATATTCATATTTAACTTTTTTTATAAAAAGAATTTAGAAAAAAGATTAGAATTTTTAAAAAATGAATATTACTCAAAAGAGAAAATACTTGATTCAAAGAAAAAAGAATTAGAAGATATAAGAGAAAAGATAACCATTTTAGAAAAGGAGAAAACTGAGAAAAATATCTCTTATAAAAAATTTATTGATGAGATTTTTTGGATTATAAATATTTTGCCGAGAACTTGTGAAATAAAAAATTTGTATTGGGAAAAGGGAAGTGTAATCCTTGAGGGAAAAAGTCAAAATATAGAGGAAATTTTTAAATTTGCAACCAAACTTGAAAAAGATAAGAGAATAGAAAATATAAATTTTGATTCTATTTTGGAAAAAGATAAAAATTATGAATTTGTTATAGAGATGAGGGTGGAAAATGGAGGAGCTTGATTTAAAAAATAAAATAGCAATTTTTGGGATAGGAATGATATTTCTATATATTTTTGTTCTTTTACCACTTGAAAAAACTTTGGAAGTAAAAAATGAAATTGAAAATTATAATAAAAAAATCTATGTTTCAAGTAAAAAAATAAAAGAAGTAGAAAAACAATTAGATGAAAAATTAAAAGAATTTGAAAAATTAGAAAATTCCATAATAAATTTAGAAGAAAAAAAATATAAATTTGCATCTGTCAGCGAGGGAAATATCTATATATCAAATTTTTTAGAAAAGTATATCCTAGAAGTTCTTGAAATAGGAAGAATAGAAGTTTTAGATGATAATAATTATTTAATTCCTTATAGAGTGGTAGGAGATGAAAAAAATATAATAGATTTTGTAGAATATATAGAGAAAGATAATAAAGCTTTACTGCTTACTAAAAATTTTGAAATAAAAAAAATCAATGATAGTTTTGAACTTTCTTTATATTTTTATATTTTTGTAGAAAATGAAAATATTGAAATAAATAAGGGAGTTAGAAGAAATTTATCCAATAAATTTATAGATATGAGAAAAGTAGAGTTTATAAATAATGATACTGGAATTATTGAGATTGAAAATAAAAAATTTTATATAAATAAAGAAAAAATTATAGAAGTAAATGGAATAAAATATAAAATTGTCTTAAAAAATAAAAAAGTTTTTGTAAAGGATGGGGAGTATGAAAAATAGAATGTGTATTATTTTATATTTTTTTATTTTTATATGTAGTTTTGGATATGAGGGAGAAAATTTTAAAAAACTGCAAGGTAAAATTTTTGAAAATGAGGTAAATGTATCAGGAATTACAGTAGAAAATTTTTTAATTTTTTTGTCAGAAGAAAGTGGAGTAACTTTAGTTTCAAGTGAGGATATAAAAAATAGTGAAGTTTATCTGTATATGGACAAAAATAAAAATTTTTTAGATATTTTAGATGTGTTTTGTAGTTCAAAAGAATATGTGATGAAAGATAGAGGAAATCATATATTGATAAGTAAAAGAGAAAATACGGAGGAAAATAGAGGAGTACTTTTGGGAGAAGTTTTTTCTTCAGAACATAATGAGCGTTTAAAAGGGGTAAAAATTAGCTTATTAGATGATTATTCAAAACCTTGTTACACAACAAAAGATGGAATTTTTAGAATAAATAATATTCCTTATGGTTCCTATTTTATAAAAGGTGAGAAAGATGGTTATGAAGTTGTTGGAGAGATAATTGATATAAATAAAAAGCAAAATAGAATAAAACTTTTATTAGAAAAAAATTATCAATTAGAAAATAGAGAGGATAATACTTCAGAAAATTTTATTATAAAGAAGATAAAGGTTGGAGATTTAGAAAATATAAAGATAGAAGAAATTTTGCCAGATATGGTAAAAAATCAAGTAAAATTAACAAGGGATAATAAAAAAGATATTTTATATATAAGTGGGATTGAAAAAAATGTTAAAGAAACTGAAAAAATAGTAGAAGAGATTTGTCACTCAAATAAAGGAATAAGAATATCAGTACAAATTTTAGATATAACTGATAATCTTTTTCAAGAGCTTGGTTTTTCTTGGATATATGGAAGAGAAAATCCTTTTGATAAAACAGGATTAGTAGGTGGAATATTAGATAACTCTTATACTCAAGGAGTTGGAAGTATTTTTAATTCTACTTTTAATTATATTAAAAATTTTGGAAGTGAAGATTCTTATTTAAACTTTGGGATAAATCTTTTAAAAACTAATCAAGATTTAAAAATAAGTACCACTTCATCTATTGTAACTACCAATGGAAAAGAGGGAGAATTGAAAGTTACAAGGGAACAAATCGTTGGTCAAGAAAGGGTAGAAAATATTGAAAATTCTCAAAATACCTATCTTCCAATTTTTAGAGAAGCTGGTACAGTTTTTAAAGTTTTACCTGAAATTATAGATGAAGAACACACAGCTTTAAAAGTTACAGTTGAGAGTAGTGATTTTAAAAATCTAAATGGACAAAATGTCAGCGAAGATAGTGAAAATGAAAATATAGGAAATAAAGTATCAAGAAATTTGGAAACTTCTCTTAAAGTAAGAAATGGAGAAACAGTTTTTATAGGTGGATTAAAAATGGATATTGAACAAAATCAACAGAGCAAACTTCCTTTCATAGGGGATATTCCAGGGATTGGAGCTTTATTTAGAAATACTAAAAAAGGTAAGGAAGCCACAGAACTTTATATAAGAATGAGAGTTGATGTGGTAGAAAATAGTGGTTTTAAGGACTTTGATGTGAAAAATTTTGAAAAAATTGACTAAAAGGATTGATATTCTTTAGAATTATTAGTAAAATAATAGATATGAGGGAAGAAAAAATTATTACTAGGTATTAATTCGGAGGAAATATGGAAAAAGAAAGACTTATAGAGATTATCTCTAATTTTAAGAAAGTAAAAATCGCTGTTGTAGGAGATATAATGTTGGACGATTATTTAATAGGAACTGTTGATAGAATATCTCCAGAAGCTCCAGTACCAGTAGTTTTAATAAAAAAAGAAAAATTTGTTTTAGGGGGAGCGGGAAATGTTATAAACAATCTTGCCACTCTTGGTGCTAAAAGTTATTGTTATGGTTTAGTTGGAGATGATATAGATGGAGATCGTTTGATAGCTTCTATGAAAAATCTTGGAGTGGATACTTCAGCTATAATCAGAAGTGAAGAAAGACCAACAATAGTAAAAAGAAGAATTCTTGGAGGAAGTCAACAACTTTTAAGACTTGATTGGGAAGACCCAAGTGATATAAATGTAATATTAGAAGATGCAATATTAGAAAAATTTGAAGAAAAAATAGATGAGATTGATGGAATAATATTATCAGATTATGATAAAGGGGTACTAACTCCAAAAGTTTCTACAGAGATTATAAAAATGGCTAAGAAAAAAGGAAAAATAGTTGTAGTAGACCCTAAACCATCTAATGTAGAAAATTATATAGGGGCTTCATCTATGACACCGAATAGAAAAGAAGCTGAACTTTGTTTAGGAAATTCTCGTAAAAAATCTATAGACGAAATAGGAAAAGAGATAAGAGAAAAAATTGAATTAGAAAATCTTCTTATGACAAGAAGTGAAGAGGGAGTAAGCCTTTATGAAGAGGATAAGGTAACAAATATTCCTACTTTTGCTAAGGAAGTTTTTGATGTAACTGGAGCTGGAGATACAGTTATTTCTGTTTATACACTGGCTAAAGCTGCAGGGGCAACTTGGGAAGAAGCTGCTAAAATTGCAAATACAGCAGCAGGAGTTGTAGTTGGTAAAATAGGAACGTCAACAGTTACGGTTGATGAAATTATAAGTTTTTATGATGAAATTTATAAGGAGTGGAATTAGTGATAAGAATAGGAAACGGATATGATGTCCATAAACTTGTAGAGGGAAGAAAACTGATATTAGGTGGAGTGGAGATTCCTTATGAAAAAGGTCTTTTAGGACATTCTGATGCAGATGTTTTAGTTCATGCTATAATGGATAGTCTTTTGGGAGCTTTAGCACTTGGAGATATAGGACAACATTTTCCAGACAATGATAATAAATACTTGAATATTGATAGTATGATTCTTCTAGAAAAAGTAATGGAACTTGTAGAAGATAGAGGTTATAAAATAGGAAATATTGATGCTATAATTGTAGCACAAAGACCTAAACTAAAAGATTTTTTACCTATGATGAGAGAAAAAATATCTAATGTTTTAAAAACTTCTATAGTAAATATAAGCATAAAAGCCACTACTGAAGAAAAATTAGGATTTACAGGAAGTGGAGAAGGAATAAAATCCTATTCAGTAGTTTTATTAACAAAGGGGGAATAGTATGCCATTTATAAAAATTGCTGGGTTACCAGAAAAATTTCTTTGTGATATATCAGAAGATTTAATTGATATAGTAAATAAAGAAACAGATACTCCTAAAGAAAGAATAAGAATTTTTTATAATCCTATGAAAGAGATTGTTGAAAAAAGTTTCGTAGAAGATAGGATTATAATAGATATAGACTGGATGCCAAGACCTATGGAAATGAGAGAAAAAGTATCAAAAGCTTTTTTTGATTATTTGGAAAATAGAGGTTATAAAAAAATAAGAATTTACTTTACAGATATTAATAAGGACTATTATTTTGTAAAATAAAAAAATGTAAGAGTTGTTGTAAATATAGAAATATATTTATAATAGCTCTTATTTTTGTTTTGAGTTAATATTAGAAAAACTTATAGCATAATAAAAAAATATAATAAGAAAATAAAGAAAAAATGTGCTATAATAATTATATACTTGATTAATATAGAATAGTTATAAAATAAATTATTATATAAAAAGAGATTTTATTAATCTAAAAAAGATTATTTTATACTCCTTATATAAAACAAGATGAAATGACATTATTGGTTAAAAAAAGACTTTTTTTAGAACAAATATAGCAAGAAAATGCCCAGAATATAAAAAATAGATTTGTTGAATATAAAAAATATATTTCAAAAGTTAGTGAAATTGGACTATAATACAGATAAATAAAAATATGAGTTCAAAAAATAAATGAATAAGATAAAAAAATGACCTAAATAAATTTTCAGTAGTGTTAAAAATTAATCCTTGATTAGTTTTTTAAGTGAAAATAGGCTAGAATTAAGGAGGAGCAAGATGGAATTTGTAACTTATGAGCAAGAAGGATTTGTAGGAGTGGTAACAATTAACCGTCCTAAAGCTTTAAATGCTTTAAATAGTGGAGTATTAGAGGAATTAGAAGCGACTTTTGATCAAGTTGATTTAGAAACTACAAGGGTAATAATCTTAACAGGAGCTGGAACTAAATCATTTGTTGCTGGAGCAGATATAGCTGAAATGAGTACTTTAACAAAAGAAGAGGGAGAAGCTTTTGGTAAAAAAGGAAATGATGTATTTAGAAAAATAGAAACATTCCCATTACCAGTAATCGCTGCAGTAAATGGATTTGCACTTGGTGGAGGATGTGAAATCTCTATGAGTTGTGATATAAGAATTTGTTCTGAAAATGCTGTGTTTGGACAACCAGAAGTAGGATTAGGAATAACACCAGGATTTGGAGGAACTCAAAGATTAGCTCGTATCATAGGTGTTGGAAAAGCAAAAGAAATGATATATTCAGCTAGTAATATAAAAGCTGAAGAAGCTTATAGAATAGGACTTGTAAATGCTGTTTATCCACAAGAAGAATTAATGGATATGGCAAAAAAATTAGCTAACAAAATAGCAAGAAATGCTCCAATAGCTGTTCGTGCTTGTAAATCTGCTATGAATGAAGGTCTTGATGTAGATATGGACAAAGCTATTGTTGTAGAAGAAAAAGCATTCGGAAGTTGCTTTGAAACTGAAGATCAAGTTGAAGGAATGAAAGCTTTCTTAGAAAAAAGAAAAGTAGAAGGATTTAAAAATAGATAATAAATTTTACTAAAATTAATAATAGATATAATAAATAAAATCAGGAGGAATTGAAATGAAAATAGGAGTTATCGGAGCAGGAACTATGGGTTCAGGAATTGCCCAAACATTTGCACAAACAGAAGGATTTGAAGTAATGTTATGTGACATCAACGAAACATTTGCTGCAAACGGAAAAAATAAAATAGCAAAAGGATTCGAAAAAAGAATAGCTAAAGGTAAAATGGATGCAAAAGTAGCAGAAGAAATCCTAGCTAAAATAACTACTGGAACTAAAGAAATCTGTGCTGATTGTGATTTAGTAATAGAAGCAGCTATTGAAAATATGGAAATAAAAAAACAAACATTTAAAGAATTAGATGGAATTTGCAAACCAGAAACAATGTTTGCAACAAATACTTCATCTTTATCAATAACTGAAATAGGAGCTGGACTTGCTAGACCTGTAATAGGAATGCACTTCTTCAATCCAGTACCTGTTATGAAATTAGTAGAAGTTATAGCAGGACTTAACACACCAGTAGAAATGGTTGACAAAATAAAAGAAATTTCTGAAGTAATTGGAAAAGTACCAGTACAAGTTGAAGAAGCACCTGGATTTGTTGTAAATAGAATATTAATTCCTATGATAAATGAAGCTATCGGAATTTATGCTGAAGGAGTTGCTTCTGTTGAAGGAATAGACGCTGCTATGAAATTAGGAGCTAACCACCCAATGGGACCATTAGCATTAGGAGACCTAATAGGACTAGATGTATGTCTAGCTATAATGGAAGTTCTTTATAACGAAATGGGAGATTCAAAATACAGACCTCATCCATTATTAAGAAAAATGGTTCGTGGAAAACAATTAGGAATGAAAACTGGAAAAGGATTCTATGACTATACAAAATAATTAATTAAAATTGTTTTAAAAAAGCTCGAAAAATTCTTTCGAGCTTATTTTATAAATAAAATAGATGGCAAAATCATTCTTGAAAAAATAGTTTTAAATTATAATCTTTAATAAAATAAAAAATTATTGAATAAATAAAAAAATTAAAATTATAAAAAATAATATATAAAATATATTTTAAAAAAAATAAAAATTGCAATATAATAGGAG
>Glacier_p2__coassemble_2056_pt1 | contig 11714 bp, 10 predicted proteins | sample Glacier_p2__metabat2_low_PE_039 | metagenome-assembled genome bin Glacier_p2
TTACGTGCAAGATTTGATGAAAATAACAATATTGAATGGGCTCAAAAATTAGAAGAAGCAGGTTGCAGAGTTATATATGGAATGGATAAATTTAAGGTACACTCTAAAATCTGTCTAATAACTTACAAAGATGAAAATGAATTTAAGTATATAACACAAATAGGTACAGGAAATTATAACGAAAAAACAGCAAAAATATATACAGACCTTTCTTTTATAACAAGTGATGAGGAAATCGGTGTTGACGCTGATAAATTCTTCAAAAATATGGCTATGGGAAATCTTTATGGAATGTATAAAAAATTGTGGATTGCCCCAGTTGGATTTAAGTGCAATATAATAAAATCTATTGAAGAAGAGATTAAAAAATGTGAAGAGGGAAAAGAGGGAGTAGTAATAATAAAATGTAACTCTTTCACTGACAAGGATATTATAAAAGAACTTATAAAAGCATCTGAAAAAGGTGTAAAAATAATTCTTATTATAAGGGGAATTTGTTGCCTTATCCCAGAGATAATTGGAAAAACTTCAAATATAAAAGTCATAAGTATTGTGGGACGTTTCCTTGAACATTCAAGAATTTATGCTTTTGGAACAAAAGAAGAAAGAAAAATCTATATATCTTCTGGGGATATGATGACTAGAAATACAGAACATAGAGTTGAAATCTCTTGTCCAATCACTTCACAAGAAAGCAAAGATAAGATAGAACATATTCTTGAAGTGATTATGAAAGATAATACAAAGGCAAGAGTGCTACAAAATAGCAAAAGATATTTAAGACTAATTCCAAAAATAGGCGAAGAAAGTATAAATTCACAAGAAACATTTATGAAAGAGGTTTACGAAAACAGAGAAACTTTATAAAAAATATAGTTTATAAAATAAGCAGTAGAAAAGATACCGAGAAGATTTTCTTTTTGGTATTTTTTTTACCTTTATTTTTGTGAAAAGAATACAAATTAACTAAAATATATGATATAATTATCAATAAGAAAATTAAGGAGGTCTTTTATTTTGGGAAAAATAATCTACGTTAGTGGTGGGGCTCGTTCTGGTAAAAGTGGTTTTGCAGAAGAGTATATAGAAGAAAGATATAGCAAAAAAATTTATTTAGCAACAGGTATAGCTTTTGATGATGAAATGCAAGATAGAATTACTAAGCATAAAAGAAGAAGAGGTAAAAACTGGAAGACAATTGAAAATTATAAAAATATCCCAACTCTTTTAAAAGGGCATATTGATGGGTATGATGTTATACTTTTAGATTGTCTAACTAATATGGTTACTAACTATATGATACTTGATAACGACAGAGATTGGGATAATACTTCTATGATGGAAGTTGACAAAATAAAAAAATTCATTATAAATGAAGTTGTGGCAATTTTAGATTTTGTAAAAGAAAGTCCAGTAGATATGGTAGTTGTTACTAATGAGCTTGGTATGGGACTTGTTCCAGATAATCATTTAGGAAGATATTTCAGAGATATAGCTGGAAAAATAAATCAAATAGTGGCTAAAGAAGCCCAAGAGGGATATTTTGTAGTTTCAGGAATCCCTATGAAATTAAAATAATTGATGGAGGAGATTAAATGGAAGGATTGATATTACTTTTTAAATTTATGACAAGACTACCTATTCCAATGGATCCAAAATTTGATTCTATAAAAATGGGGAAAAGTATGAGATTTTTCCCAGTAGTAGGGATAGTTATAGGGATAATTATGTATGTTTTTTATTTGCTGTTTGGAAGCTTTATCCGTTCAGCTTATATACTTGCTGGGGTAATGGTTTTACTAGAAATAGCTATAACAGGTGCAATGCATCTCGATGGACTTTCAGATACATTTGATGGGATTTTTAGTTACAGAAGTAAACAAAAAATGCTTGAGATAATGAAAGATTCAAGAATAGGTGCTAACGGAGCTATTGCTCTTATAATGTATTTTCTATTAAAAGTTTTATTACTTGCAGGGATTCAAAATGAATTTCCTATTATAAATCTAGGACTTGGAAAATTACAACTTAATGGAATGGGACTTGCTCTTTTAATATCTCCAGTTATTGCAAGAGCAAATAGTGTACTAAATTGTGGAATGTCACCATATGCCAAAGCATCTGGAAGTGCAAAGGATTTAGTAGAACAAACAGACAGACAAGGGGTAATGGTGGGGATTTTAATATCTCTTATCTATTCTTTACTTGTTCAAGCTATATTATATAGAGGTTTCAATGCTATTTGTATAGTTAATACTATTTTTGTAACTCACGTTCTAGGAGCTTATTTTGCAAAACTTATGGAAAGAAAAATAGGTGGAATTACAGGGGATACATTGGGAGCTGTACTAGAGCTTTCACAACTTGTTGTACTATTTGGAATCTATATTTCATTAGGAGTTAGACTATGAAAAAATTAATCTTAGTTAGACATGGAGAAACTACAATGAATCTTCAAAAGCTTTATTATGGTTTCTTAGATGCAGACCTTACAGAAAAAGGTATAGAGCAAGTTAAGTCAGCTAGGGAGATTTTAAAAAATATGGATTATGATGAGATTTACTCTAGTGATTTAAAAAGAGCTTATAAAACAGCTGAGATAATCAATCATAAAGGTTTAGAGATAAAAGTTTCAAAGGAGATAAGAGAGCTAAACTTTGGGATTTTTGAAGGATATACTTACCAAGAATTGAAAGAAAAATATCCCGAACAGCTTTTGATTTCTCAAAAAGAATGGAAAACATATAATTTTGAGAATGGAGAAAGTCCAAGTGACTTACAAAAAAGGGTAGTTAATTTTGTAGAGAGTTTAGAAGATAATAAAACCTATCTTATAGGGACACATTGGGGGGTAATATGCACTATGCTTAGCTATTACTTTGCTAATAAAACTCTTGATAGTTATTGGAAATATAAGATAGAGAATGGAAGTGTTACTATAATAGAGTTTAAAGACAACTATCCTTTGCTTTGTGGACTAAATTGGAAAGGAGTCTAATTTTTAATGAAAAGATTTCAAGAAAGTTTAAGAGATGTGACTTTTTTAAATAAAAACTCAAAAAGAGAGTGTAAAGAGATTCTTGATAGCAAGATGAAACCTATTGGAAGTCTTGGAGTTTTGGAGGAGATTGCAGAGCAACTAGCAGGGATACTACCTTATTCGATAGGAAAGATAAAAAGAAAAGGTTGCCATATTGTGGCAGTTTCTGACAATGGTATTATAGAGGAAAATATCTCTCCTTGTCCACCAGAATATACAAGACTTGTGGCAGAGGAGATGTTAAATGGGATTGCTCCCATTGGGATATTTTGTAAAAATCTAGATGTTGACTTAAAAGTTATAGATGTGGGAATGAAAAAAAGTATTCCTAGAAAATATCCAAACTTTTTTATATCAAAAGTTGTAAATGGGACTAAAAACTTTAGAAAAGAACCAGCAATGACATTAAACCAAGTGATTGATACTATTGAAAATGGAATATTTACAGTAGAGGAACTTGAAGAGGAGTATGATGTTTTCTCAACAGGAGAGATGGGAATTGGAAATACTACAACATCTTCAGCAGTTTTATACTCACTTACAAGATGTGGTTTAGACGAGGCTGTTGGTAGAGGGTCTGGAGTTAATGATGAGGGGTTAGCCCTTAAGAAAAAAATAATATTTGAAAGTTGTGTTAGATATAATACTTTCCAAATGAGCCCTACAGAGATATTAGCCTCTGTTGGAGGATTAGATATTGCATTTATGGTAGGACTTTATATAGGTGCTGCAAAATGTAGAAAATTGATATTAGTAGATGGATTTATATCAGCAGTGGCAGCTTTAGTAGCCTCTAGATTAAATCCAATAATAAAAAATTATCTATTATTTACTCACATAAGTGAAGAGCCGGGAATGAAATTAATATTAAAAGAGCTTGGAAAAGAGGCTTTTTTAAATATGAAGATGAGACTTGGAGAGGGAACAGGAGCGATTTTTGCTTACCCTATGATTTGGGGAGCTGTTGACATATATGAAAAAATGAAAACACCAAGAGAGGTTTATAATCTATTTTTTGAAGAATAATTAGGAGGGAGTATGATGAGTATTCCAAAAACTAATATTGATGAAAAAATAAAGAATAGTAGAGAGGGACATAGAAAAAGACTTCAAGAGAGATACTTAAATGGTGGATATAAAGCTCTTGCAGATTATGAGATAGTTGAGTTTTTGCTATTTTTAGTAATCCCTAGAAAAGATACCAAAGCTTTGGCTAAAGAGTTATTAGAGAGATTTTCGTCTATTAATGGGATTTTTGAAGCAAGTCTAGAGGAGCTTAGAAGCATAAAAGGTTTAGGAGATGTATCATCTACATATATAAAATTTTTAGGGGATATGTATTCCTATTATTTTGAAGAAAAAATGTTAAAAGGAGCTGAGGGCGATAATATCGCTATCAGGTCGAAAAATCAACTGATTAACTATCTTAGAAAAAATATAGGGATTTCAAAATCTGAGGAGTTTAAGGTTTTGTTTCTAAATTCCAATAATGAAGTATTAGGTATGGAAACTCTATTTGAGGGGACAATAGATAGAAGTGCTGTGTATCCAAGAAAAATTTTAGAAAGAGTACTTGCTTATAATGCTCGTTCTATAATTTTTGCTCACAATCACCCATCAGGAAATACAACACCTTCTCAAAAAGATATAGAACTTACTAATACACTAAAGGATTTTTTTAGATTGGTAGATGTTTCTATACTGGATCATATAATAATATCAAAGGATTCCTATTTTAGTTTTTTAGAAGAGGGAATTCTATAAAGAATATAGAGGAGAATTATGAAAGAGATAGAGAATGTAGAAAATATAGAGATAAAAGAATTTCAAGATAAGAAAATTGAAAATATAGTTGAAATAGTAGAGGAAATAGAAGAAGTAGAAGAAAAAAAAGAGGAAGAAAAATTCTATACTGTTGTAGGTGTAATCTTTGAAATAACTAAAAAAAGATATTATTTTGAGGTTGTAAATAAAGATGAAGTCTACAGAAAAGGAGATAAAGTTATAGTTGACACAATAAGAGGTCAAGAGATAGGGGTAATCTACAATACACCAATAACTTTATCAGAAAAATATCTTGTATTACCTTTAAAACCTGTTATTAAAAAAGCAAGTGAAGAGGAGATAAAAAGATATGAAGATTTAAGATGTGAGGCTAATGAGGCTTATAAAATCTGTAAAGAAAAGATAGCTGAACATAAACTTCCTATGAAACTTATAAATACAGAGTTTACTTTTGATAAAACAAAACTAATATTCTATTTTACAGCAGAGGGAAGGATTGACTTTAGAGATTTAGTAAAAGATTTAGCAAATATATTTAGATTAAGAATAGAACTTCGTCAAATAGGTGTAAGAGATGAGGCAAGAATTTTAGGAGATATAGGGGTTTGTGGTAAAGAGCTATGTTGTAGAACTTTTATCAACAAATTTAACTCTGTATCAATAAAAATGGCTAGAGACCAAGGGCTTGTAATAAATCCTGCAAAAATATCTGGGGTTTGTGGTAGACTTCTTTGTTGTATCAACTATGAGTATCAACAATATGAAGAGGCTTTAAGAATGTTCCCAGCAGTTAACCAAATAGTTAGAACAGAAAAAGGTGAAGGAAAAGTAACAAGTATCAGTCCATTAAATGGATTTTTATATGTAGACTTACCAAATTTAGGAATAACAAGATTTGATATTTCTGAGGTTAAATTCAATAGAAAAGAGGCTAAAAAACTTAAAAATGAAACTCCTATTGTATCAGAAGATGGAACAAGTCTTGATATACTAGAAAAAGAGTAGCCTATGAATGATAAAGTAAATATTACTACTTTTGATGATGATATAAAGATGTACCAGCTTGTAGATGGATTTAGATTTTCTGTTGACCCCATTATCTTAGTTAATTTTTTTGAGGGAAACTCAAAGAAAAAACTTTTGGATATTGGAAGTGGCACAGGAATAATCCCTATACTTCTTGCAAAAAGAAAAAATATGCAGGATATAACAGGGGTAGAAATTCAAGAGGATTCTGCTAGACTTTTCAGAAAAAATGTAGAGGAAAATGGACTTTCTGACAGGATAACCATAGTCCATCAAGATATTAAAAATTTTGATAAGTCAAATACCTTTGATTATGTGATTTCTAATCCACCTTATATGGTGTTAGATGGGAAAAAAATCTCTGAAAATGAGAATAAAAAAATCTCTCGTCACGAAATTACTCTAAATTTAGAGGATTTGATAAAAAATGCCAAAAGGCTTTTAAAACCTCAAGGGGAGTTTTTTATGGTTCACCGTAGCTTTAGACTTCCTGAGATTATAATGGAACTAGAAAAAAATAAGTTTTCTCTAAAGAAAATACAATTTGTATATTTTAATAGAGAGAAAAATTCAAACCTTGTTTTAGTTCAAGCCTCAAAAGGTAAGAAAAATAAATTAGAGATAATATCCCCACTGTTTTTGGAGGAAGAGGGATATTAAAAAAATATATATTGACTTTTTAGAGACAGTATATTATAATGTACTGTAGCCATCAAGAGAGACGGAGGGAGTGGCCCAAAGATGTCTCAGCAACCTACTTTTTGTGTGGTGCTAATTCCAACCAGATGGGGATTGTAGTTGTTAAAAAGCAAGTCCCTTTCTTATGAAAGGGATTTTTTATTTATTAATTATTGATTTGTATTTTTATAGGAGGAAAAAATAATGGAAGATTTAGTATACTTTACTTCTGAGTGTGTATCACCTGGACACCCAGACAAAGTAGCAGACCAAATTTCAGATGCTGTGTTAGATGCTTGTTTAAAAGATGACCCTAATTCAAGAGTTGCTTGTGAAGTTTTTTGTACAACAGGGCAAGTTATAGTTGGTGGAGAAATCACAACTAAAACATATATAGATATTCAAGATATAGTTAGAAAAAAAATATATGAAATAGGATATAGACCTGGAATGGGATTTGATGACAGTTGTGGAGTATTCAACTCAATTCACTCTCAATCACCAGATATCGCTATGGGAGTTGACGTTGGAGGAGCTGGAGACCAAGGAATAATGTTCGGTGGAGCTGTAAAAGAAACTCCAGAACTTATGCCACTTGCTCTTGTACTTTCTAGAGAAATCTTAAAAGTATTAGTTGATTTAAGAAAAGAAGGAGTTTTATCTTGGGCTAGACCAGATGCAAAATCTCAAGTTACTTTAGCATATGACAGAGAAGGAAATATAAAATTTGTTGATACAATAGTTGTATCAGTTCAACATAATCCAATTGTAACTCAAGAACAAATACATCATGATATAAAAGAATTAGTTATAAAACCAGTTTTAGCTAAATATGAATTAAACTTTGATGATGTTAAAAAAATATTTATAAACCCAACTGGAAAATTTGAAATAGGAGGACCACACGGAGATACAGGTCTTACTGGAAGAAAAATCATAGTTGATACTTATGGTGGATACTTCAGACATGGTGGAGGAGCTTTCTCTGGAAAAGACCCTTCAAAAGTTGACAGATCAGCAGCTTATGCAGCGAGATGGGTAGCAAAAAATATTGTTGCAGCAGATTTAGCAGACAAATGTGAAGTTCAACTTTCATATGCAATCGGTGTTGCAGAACCTACATCAATAAAAATCGATACTTATGGAACAGGAAAAGTTGATGAAATAGAACTTGCAAAAGGAGTTTCAAAAATATTTGACCTATCTCCAAGAGGAATCGAAAGAGATCTAAAACTTAGAAGTTGTGAATTTAGATATCAAGACTTAGCAGCTTTTGGACATATTGGAAGAACAGACATCTCTCTTCCTTGGGAACAATTAGATAAAGTTGATGAATTAAAAGCATACTTTAATAAATAATAAATGAAAAAAAGACCTGACTTACATAATCTGTAACTCAGGTTTTTTCTTTTGAAGTTTTTTATATTACTTAAAAGATACCTTTGTAACATCTTCATTTCTTGAAATTTCAGAAAGAAGGTCAAAGGAGTTAAATTGTTTAGGGACTATTATAGAAAAAGTTATTTTTTTATTATCCTCATTTTTTTCCATATTTTTAATTTTTATATTTTTATTTTTTAAAGTGTCATAGATTTTTATAGAATCATTTCCAAGAGATGCCTCAGGTTTAAAAAATATTTCAAGACAAGCTACAAATTTTTTATCAATTACAGATTCTTCAAATTTCTTTAAAGTAACAAGAACTACTATGATTGCAACTCCAGCAGGGATAGCAAGATTATAGAATCCCCAACCGATACTTAATCCAAGACAACCAGTGGCCCAGATAGAAGCTGCTGTAGTAAGTCCACCTATTACTCCACCTTTATCTCTCATTATAGTACCAGCACCTAAAAATCCTATACCACTTACAACCTGTGCACCGATTCTTCCAATATCTGTTTTGATTACTTGAGCAACTTCAGGGTAAGCAATAGCAAAATTTGTTGTGTTAACTCTCAACTGATCTTGGATAATAGAAACAATACAAGCTCCAAGACAAACTAAAATATGAGTTCTAAATCCAGCAGGGGCAGTTCTGTTGTGAATCCCTCTTTCATATCCTATGGCTCCTCCAATAAGGACAGAAATAAAAATTCTAAGTAAAATTTCTTTTGTTGTCAAAGATAAAGTAAATACATCATTCATAATTCTCTCCTCTTAATTATAATATTTTTAAATTATACAAAAAAATGAGCCACTCAAAAAAATTGAAAAAAGCTCATATAAATTCATTTTGAATATAAGTGTTTATAATTTATAGTAACATAAATAGTATAAAAAGTCAAAAGTTCTTAAAATAATTTTTTGTTGATATTATAATGAGAATTATTTTGGATTATCAAAATAAAGTTATGAAGAAATTGAAAAAAATGGTATAATTAAGGAAATAAAATTTTTTGAGGTTTAGTATGAAAAAATTCTTTCTGGTGTTTTTTTTACTGATAAATTCCTTTATTTCTCAAGGAATATCAATAGAAAGAACTCCCAAAAAAATAGTTTTAAAAAAAGAATATGTAGTGGCTTTTGATCCTATGGAACCTCCTTTACAATTTGTAGAAGAGGGAGTAATAAAGGGATTTAATATAGAACTTTTAAATCTTATAGGACAAAAAAATAATGTTAAATTTATATATGTCCCTATGACCAAAAAAGAGGCTTATGAAAAGTTAGTAAATAAAAAAATAGATGCTGTAATTGGAATGAGATTTGACAAAGAGTATGAAAATAAAATTAGATATACAGATAGTATTGGAGAATATAGTGTCTGTATAGTGGCTCCCAAAACTAAAATAAAAAGTATAAAAGAGGGGTTTGGTAATGAAGATTTTATAGTAGGAGTAGAAAAAGGCTCATCAGAATACAACTATCTAAAAAATATGAAAAAAGTTAATTTTAATATTGTATTTGACCAAGAATCTCTTTTTAAACTTTTGGAGTTAGAAAGAGCAGATTTTGCGATCGGAGTACAAGAGATAGCTGAATATATAATGCTAGAAAAAAATCTCTACAACAAATATGAAACAATGAATAGTTACACAGCACCAGTAAGTTATTATATAGGGGTTTCTTATGAAAATGAAAGCTTAGTTAAAGTTATCAATGGAGAATTAAAAAATTTAAAAATAAATGGTAGTTATGAAAATCTTTTTGTGAAATGGAATAAATCGGCAGAGCTTGAAAAAGAAAAGCAGATGTTACAAAATATAAAAACAATATCTTATGTTTCTTTGATTTTAGTTTTAATATTGCTAGTTATAAGTATTTGGAATATTCAATTGAAAAAAGTTGTAAAAGATAAAACTGCTAAGCTTAGAAAAATAAATAAAGAGCTTGAAGAAAAAATTATAGAGATAAGAAACAATAATGAGCTTAACAGTATTATTTGTGAAAGTAGCCCTAGATGTATCACTATTTTTGATAGAGATAGAAAGATAACTTTTATGAATAAAAATTCTATAAATCTTTTTAATGCAGGAGATAACTTCAAAGGAAAAGATGCTTATTATTATCCCATAATGGAAAAAATTATAGGAAATGGAGTTTTTGAAAAAACTGTTTTTGAGAATGAGGCTCATATAACAAGAGAGCTTAAGATAAATCTAAATGGAAGAGAGGAATATTTTAGATATACCCTTTATCCACTCTTAGATTATCAAAAAAATAATATTGGGGCTTTTCTTACTATGGAAGAGTATACTAAGGAAAAACTTTTAAGAGAAAAATCTCTAAAAAAAGAGAAAGATACAGCTATTGCCACTATAATTGCTGGGATTGCTCATGAGATAAGAAATCCAATGACAGCTATAAAAACATATATTGAGCTTTTACCACTGAAAAAAGATAATGAAAAATTTAGGGAGCAGATAGTAACAATAGTTCCCAAAGAGGTAGAGAGAGTAAATAGGTTGATAGAAAATCTTATAGATTATATAAAACCAAAGGCCAACTCCATATCTGAGATAAATCTATATGATATTATAAATTCGTCAATGTTACTTCTTAAGCCTACATTTGATAAAAATTCTATAAAAATAGAGCTTGATATAGATACTACACTTTCTATCAAAGGGGATCCAGCTCAAATAAAACAAGTTTTGATAAATATTCTTTTGAACTCAATAGATGCTATAAATGAGAAAAAAGAAAAAATAAATGAGAAAGAGGAGTATTTTATCAAGATAAAAAGTTATGTTTTTGAGGAGCATAGAATAATTGAGATAACAGATAACGGAATTGGTATGACAGAAAAAGAATTGAATAATATATATGAAGTGTTTTATACAACTAAAGCAAAGGGAACGGGACTTGGGTTACCTTTGACAAAACAACTTGTAGAAAAAAACAGTGGAAATCTATTTGTTGAAAGTGAAAAAAATAAGTTTACAAAATTTACTATAATTTTTGAGGTGATATAGGTGGAAAAAATAATTATAATAGATGATGAGATTTCAATTTGTTCATCTCTTACTTTTGCATTGGAAGATAGCTATGATGTTCAAGCTACTACTGACCCGAGCTTGGGAATAGAGATAATAAAAAAAGAAAACATAAATCTTGTACTTCTTGATCTAAAAATAGGAGATGTAGATGGTCTAGAAGTCTTAGAAGAGATAAAAAAAATAAACAAAGATATAGTTGTAATAATTATGACAGCATACGGTTCTATAATGTCATCAGTAGAGGCAATGAAAAAAGGTGCTTATACATATTTGACTAAACCTATGAATTTAGAAGAACTTTATATGATAGTAAAAAAAGCTCTAGAGTTTCAAAAAATGAATGAGAAGATAGAGTATCTTAGCAAGGAACTTCAAAATAAATATCAATTTGAGGGAATAATTGGAAAGACAGAGGGAATGAAAAGAATATTCTCTTTGATTGATAAATTGAAAGATGTTGATACAGGAGTAATGATAACAGGAGAAAGTGGAACAGGAAAAGAGTTAGTTGCAAGGGCGATACATTTTTCAGGAAAAAGAAAAGATAATAAATTTGTAGAAGTAAACTGTGCAGCTATTCCAGAGGGATTACTTGAGGAGGAGTTTTTTGGTCATAAAAAAGGAACTTTTACCAATGCTGTAAGTGACAAAATAGGAAAATTTCAATATGCTAATAAGGGGACAATATTTCTTGATGAGATAGGAGATATGTCTTTAAGTCTTCAATCAAAGCTTTTAAGAGT
>Glacier_p2__coassemble_2169_pt1 | contig 10765 bp, 10 predicted proteins | sample Glacier_p2__metabat2_low_PE_039 | metagenome-assembled genome bin Glacier_p2
AAAGGTGAAGTTGTAGCTTTTGTAGGAAGTAGTGGAAGTGGAAAAACTACAATAGTAAATCTTCTTCCAAGATTTTATGATATTGAAGAAGGTAATATAGAAATAAATGGAATAGATGTAAGAGAATATTCTTTAAAGCAATATAGACAATATATTGGAATGGTACCTCAAGATACATTTTTATTTAGTGGAACAATAGCCGATAATATTGGCTTTGGAAAAGAGGGAGTGTCTTTTGAGGAGATAGTGGAAGCTTCAAAAATGGCAAATGCTTATAATTTCATAAAAGATTTAGAAAAAGGATTTGATACAGAAGTTGGAGAAAGAGGAGTTTTACTTTCTGGTGGACAAAAACAAAGAATCGCTATAGCTAGAGCTTTAATTCAAAACCCAGCTATAATGATACTTGATGAAGCTACATCAGCTCTTGATACAGAATCAGAAAAACTTGTACAAGAGGCACTTGATAAATTAATGGTAGGAAGAACAACTTTTGTAATAGCTCATAGACTTTCAACAATAATTTCTGCTGACAAAATAGTTGTTATGGAAAAAGGAGAAGTTAAAGAGATAGGAAAACACGAAGAACTTCTTGCAAAAAATGGATTATACGCAAAATTATATAATATTCAATATAATAAATCAGAAAATTAGAGGGTGAAAAAATGAACGAAGTAATAAGAGAAGATGGAAGAAAAATAGATGAAACTAGAAAAGTAGAATGTATAAGAAATTATACAATTCACGCTGAGGGGTCTGTACTTATGTCTTGTGGAAATACAAAAGTAATCTGTACAGCATCAGTTTCAGATAAAGTACCACCATTTTTAAGAAATACAGGAAAAGGTTGGATAACGGCTGAATATTCAATGTTACCAAGAGCCACTGGAGAAAGAACTCAAAGAGAATCAGCTAAGGGAAAACTTTCTGGGAGAACAATGGAAATCCAAAGACTTATTGGTAGAGCTTTAAGAGCTTGTATAGATTTAGATAAAATTGGAGAGAGAACAATAACGATAGACTGTGATGTAATCCAAGCTGACGGAGGAACAAGAACTACTTCTATAACAGGTGGATATATCGCTCTTGCAATGGCAATAGAAAGAATGGTAAGAAATGGGGTTTTAGAAGAAAATCCAATAAAATCTAAAATAGCTGCTATAAGTGTTGGAATTGTTGGTGGAACACCTATGCTAGATCTAAAATATAGCGAAGATTCAGCAGCAGAAGTTGATATGAATGTAATTATGAATGACAGAGGAGAATTTGTGGAAGTTCAAGGAACAGGGGAAGAGGCTACTTATACAAGAGCGGAACTTAACACACTTCTTGACTTAGCTGAAAAAGGAATAAATGACCTTTTTGAAATTCAAAATAAAAATTTAGAAGAGGAATTTTCTAAATAGGTGAGGTAAAAAAATGAAAATATTTTTAGCAACAGGGAACAAAAATAAAATAGAAGAGATAAAAAAAATCTTTTCAATGGAAAATATAGAAATTCTTTCGATAAAAGACGGGATTGAAATTCCAGAAGTTGTAGAAGACGGAACAACTTTTGAAGAAAACTCAAAGAAAAAAGCATTAGAGATTGCAAAATTTACTAATATGGTAACAATAGCTGATGACTCAGGAATTTGTGTTGATGCTTTAGGTGGAGCTCCGGGAGTTTACTCTGCAAGATACTCTGGAGAAAATGCCACTGATGAAAAAAATAATAAAAAACTTATAGAAAATTTAAAAGGTATTGAAGATAGAAGAGCAAAATTCGTATGTGTAATAACTCTTGCTAAACCTACTGGTGAAACATATAGTTATTATGGAGAGGTTTGTGGAGAGATAATAGACGAGCCTCGTGGAGAATATGGATTTGGTTATGATCCCCATTTCTATATGAAAGAATATGGAAAAACAACAGCAGAGATGAAAGATTTTAAAAATCAGATAAGCCATAGAGCAAAAGCTTTAGCAGAGCTAAAGAAAAATCTAGATGAGATATTAAAATAAGCTAGCTAGTAAGTTAGCTTTTTTTATAGTGGGAGGGAAAAATGATTCCAAGAGAGATTGTAAAAGAACTTGATAAATATATAGTTTCTCAAGATGAAGCTAAGAAAAATTTGGCTATCTCTTTAAGAAATAGATATAGAAGACAAAATATAAAAGATGAAAATATGAGAAAAGAGATAACTCCTAAAAATATAATTCTTATGGGCTCAACAGGAGTTGGAAAAACAGAACTTGCAAGACGTCTTGCAAAAATAACTAACTCTCCATTTTTAAAAGTAGAAGCCACTAAATATACTGAAGTTGGTTATGTAGGAAAAGATGTAGAAAGCATTATAAAAGATATAGTGGCTCTTACAGTAAAAAGAGTGAAATCAGAAGAAACAGAAAAGTTAAGAGAGAAATATTATGATTTGGCTGTTGAAAAAGTAGCAAAACTTATAAACAATCTTGATACTTTAGATGATGAATTTAAAAATAATCTTGTAGAACATATAAAATCAGGAAAATTTGATGACGCAGTTGTTGAAATGGATAAAAGTCAATACGAACAAAGAGGTCCTGTAATAGAAATTATGGGATATTCTGAGGGAAATGATATAGAAAATGTTTTACAAAATGTTATGAGCCTTGGGGAAAATAAAAAGCCTAAAAAATCTAAGGTAAAAGTAAAAGATGCTATCACTATGATAATTAATAAAGAGATTGAAAATAATCTTGATAATGAAGCGATAGGAATGGAAGCTATAAAAAGAGTAGAGGAAAATGGAATTATTTTTATAGATGAGATAGATAAGATAGCTGCTGCAAATAATGCAGGAAGAGGAGAAGTATCAAGACAGGGAGTTCAAAGAGATATTTTACCAATTATTGAAGGAACTACAGTTATGACAAAATTTGGTGCTGTAAGAACTGAGCATATTTTATTTATAGCAGCGGGAGCTTTTAGTGAGGCAAGTTTTTCTGATCTTATGCCAGAACTTCAAGGAAGATTTCCTCTTGTGGTAGAGATGGAAGATTTGACACAAAAAGATTTTGTAAAAATTTTAACAGATATAGATTATAATCTTATTGAACAATATAAAAGTTTATTAGCTGTTGACAATGTGGAATTAAATTTTTCTAAAACAGCCATAGAAAAAATAGCTGAGTACGCTTATGACCAAAACTGTAATGTTGAAAATATCGGAGCTAGAAGACTTGCAGGAGTAATTGAGTTGATACTTAGAGATGTGATGTTTGAAGCTCCATATGAAGAAAAGAAAAAAGTAAATATAGATAAAAAAATGGTTGATAAAATTTTAAAATCTGATACAGAGGAAGAAAATTTAGATAAATATATATTGTAGTATATGAGGAGATAATATGCATTTAAAGGGAGTAGAGATATACGGATTCAAATCTTTTGGTGAAAGAATAAAGATAGATTTTACTGGAGGAATTACATCAATAGTAGGACCAAATGGGTCGGGAAAATCTAATATATTAGATTCTATCCTTTGGGTGCTAGGAGAACAATCATATAAAAATATAAGAGCTAAAGAGAGTAAAGATATAATATTCTCTGGTGGAGAATCTAAAAAAAGTGCCAACAGTGCTGAGGTTTCTCTTTTTATAGACAACAAAGATGGATATTTTCCAACTGATGAAGACACTCTAAAAGTTACAAGAAAAATCTACACAAATGGAGAAAATGAATATTTAATCAACGATAAAAAAGCAAGACTTAAAGATATAAGTGATATGTTTATGGATACTGGTATTGGAAAGTCTGCTTACTCTGTAATCGGTCAAGGAAAAGTTGAGAGAATAATCTCATCTTCTAAAAAAGAGGTAAAAGAGATAATCGAAGAGGCTGCAGGAGTAAAAAAATATCAGATTAGAAAAATAGAGTCTGAAAAAAAACTAGCCAATGTAGTAAACGAAGTTGAAAAAATAGATTTGATTTTGACAGAAACAGGGGAACATAGAGCTAAAATAAAAAAACAAGCTGAAAAAGCTTTGGAATTTTTAAAAATAAAAGATGAAAGAGATTCTCTGAATAAGGGAGTTTTTACTTTTGAACTAGCTAGAAACAAAAATCTTTTTGAAAAATCAAAGGCTAGAGAGCAAGAGCTTGTTGAAAATCTTGAAAAAATAGAAAATGAAAAAAAATCTAAAGAGCAAGAGATAGAGCAAGTAAAAAAAGATATAGCTTTTGTAAAAGAAACTATCGAAAAATTAATGAGTAAAAATGAAGATCTAAAAAATATGATCAATGATTTTGAAAAAGAGAAAGCAAAACTTCTTGAAAGAGAAAAAGGATTTGAGAGAGAAGAAAAAGAAAGAAACGAGAGAATTGAAAGCTTTAAAGATAAAATCCTAAAAAATCAAGAAGAGTATAATAAACTTTTGGAAGAGAAAGAAAATTTAAAATCTTTCTTAGAAACTAGTGAAATAAAAGTAGGAGAACTTGAGAAAGAGATAAACACTCTTGAAAATAAAAAAAGCTTTCTAGAAAAAGAGATTGAACTTAAAAAAAGACAGATACTTGATTTTGAAGTAACAAAACTTCAATATGATAACGAAATAGAAAGTTCAGAAAAAAGAGTTAAGGGAAGTATAGCAAGAATTAATAATTTAACTACTGAACTACAAGAGATAGAGAAAAAAATCTTAGAAAATAAAACTCTTTTGGAAGAAAGTAAAAAAAATAAAGAAAATTCTGAAAATAATTTAAAAGAAAATGAAAAAAATCAAAGTGAATGTGAAAAAAATATAAGTGATATTAGTATAAAAATAAATAGAGCTAATGATGAGCTTAGAAAAAGTGAACTAGATGTTACAAAAGCTCAAGATAGATATAATAGCATTCATAGATTTGAAGAAAATAATGAGGGATTTTATAAAGGAGTTAAAGAAATTCTTAATCTTGGAATGAAAGGTGTAGAGGGAGCTTTAATTTCTATAATAAATATTCCTGAAAAATTTGAAAAAGCTATTGAGGCGTCTATTGCAGGAAATCTTCAAGATATAGTTGTAGAAAATAGTAGTATCGCTAAAAAATGTATTGAGATTTTAAAAGAGAGAAAGGTTGGGAAAGCCTCTTTCTTGGCTCTTGATACAATAAAAACTTTTGCTAAAAAAGATATTCCAAGATTTGATGGAGTAATAGGAAGAGGGTCTGAACTTGTGGAGTTTAACCCTAAATATCAAAAAATAATTGATATGGTTCTTGGAAATCTTTTAATAGTAGAAAATATAGATATAGCTATTGCAATCTCTAAGAAAAATATTTTTTCTGGTAATATTGTAAGTCTTTCTGGAGAATTGATAAGTGGTAGTGGAAGAATTACAGGGGGGGAAAATAAAAACTCAGCTATCTCTCAAATGTTTGAAAGAAGAAAAGAGATGAGAAGACTAGAGGAGATAATCTCAAACTCAACTGAAAGAATTGGAAAGATAAAAAAATATCTAGAAGAAAATAGCGAAAAATTATCAGAACTAGAAACTAGAACTCAAAATCTTGATACTGAAAATACTGCAATTAGAAAAAATATTAAAAATTATACTGAAGAATTTGAAAATTTAAAATCTAAGTCTGAAAGATTTGAAAAAGAGAAAAAAGTATCTCTGACAGAAAAGGAAGAGGAAGAAAATTATATAAGAGAATATAATAAAAGAATAAAAGAATCAACAGAAAATAGAGAAAATTTGGAAAAGAATACAAAAGAGATTAGAGAATCTATTGATGAAAAATCAAAAGAGGTATCTACTCTTGGAGAAAATGTTGATAAAATAAAAATAGAATATTCTGATATAAAAATAAAATATCTAAATAGTAAAGATAGAAACACTCAGATTGAAAATGATATGGAGAAAAACCAAACTGAAAAGAAAGAGCTAGAAAATGAAAAAGTTCAAGCTGTTGAAAGATTGGAAAAATTAAAATTAGAGATAGAAAATATCAAAAAAAATCTGGTGGATATAGAAAAAAACAAAGAGGAAAAAGAGTTACAATTTGAAAAGGAAAATAAAGAGCTTGGAGTGGCTGATGAAAAGGAACAACTTCTTCAAATAAAAGAAAAGGAACTTATAGGTCTTATAAAAGATATTGAAGGAAAAAAATATAAAGAGGAAGAAAAAAGAGTAACAGAAAGGGAAAAACTTTCACAATATGAGGAAAAAATAAATTATTTTGAAGAAACTCTTGCTGGAATGGAAAATATTCCAATAAAAACTATTGAAGAAAATATTTACAAATCTTCAGTGGATAGAGTAAAATATCTAAATAATAAACTAAAAGATTTTGAAAGTGTAAACCTTTTGGCTGTGGAAGAGTTTAAGGAGCTTGACGAAAGATATAATTTTATAAAATCACAAAAAGAGGATTTAGAAGCAAGTAGAAGTTCTCTTCTTGAGATAATAGAAGATATTGGAAACTCCATAAGAGAGAGATTTTTTGATGCCTATAACAATATAAATAATAACTTTAATCAAATGTGTATGGAAACTATTGATAACTCTGAGGGAAGTCTGACACTATCTAACGAGGAAGATTTTGAAAACTGTGGAGTAGAGATTTTTGTAAAATTTAGAAATAAAAAAAGACAATCTCTAACTTTACTTTCTGGTGGAGAAAAATCAATGGTGGCGATAGCATTTATTATGGCAATATTTATGTATAAGCCAAGTCCATTTACATTCCTTGATGAGATTGAGGCAGCTCTTGATGAAAAAAATACTAAAAAGCTTATTGGAAAATTAAAAGAGTTTACAGATAAATCTCAATTCATTCTAATAACACATAATAAAGAAACTATGAGATCGTCTGATAGTATATTTGGAGTTACTATGAATAAGAAAATCGGTATCTCAAAAATAGTCCCTGTTAAACTTTAATAAAAAATTGTATAATAAAATAAAATTTTTCTTTGATTTTTATGTAAATTAAGGGTAAAATATAGAAAGCATATAAATAAAGATATTGAAGAGGAAAAAATGAAATTATTATCATATATATATTATCTTGTTACGAGCCTGAGAAACTGGCTCTATGATAGGAAAATTTTTAAAATAAAAAAAATAGAAGATCTTTTTGTAATTTGTATAGGAAATATCACAGTTGGGGGAACAGGAAAAACTCCAGCTGTACAATATTTTGCAAAAAAATTACAAGAGCAGGGAAAAAAAGTAGTTGTAGTTTCTAGGGGTTATAGAGGAAAAAGAAAAGTTGATCCACTGGTTGTATCAGACGGAAAGAAAATTCTTGTTAGCTCAAAAGAAAGTGGAGACGAGCCATATAGCCACGCCCTTAATTTAAAAGTTCCAGTGGTCGTTGGAAGAGATAGATATGAGGCAGCAAAACTTGCAAAAAAAGTTTTTAATGCAGATACTATTCTTTTAGATGACGGATTTCAACATAGAAAGTTTTTTAGAAATTGGGATATAGTTTTAGTTGATGCTACAAATCCTTTTGGTTGGAGAGCTTTACTTCCAAAGGGAACTTTGAGAGAGGCTTTTAGTAGTGGTGCTAAAAGAGCCTCAGAATTTATAATCACAAAATCAGACCTTGTGTCAGAAGAAGATTTAAAAGTTATAAAAAGATTTTTAAAAGTGAGATATAAAAAACCTGTTTCGGTAGCAGTTCATGGAATAAAAGCCCTGTATGATATGAAAGGAAATATGAAACCGCTGTTTTGGGTAAAGGGGAAGAGGGTTTTACTTTTTTCAGGACTTGCAAATCCTCTTAATTTTGAAAAAACGGTTATCTCTCTTGATCCTGCTTATATAGAGAGAGTGGATTTTTTGGATCATCACAGCTTTAACAAAAAAGATATCGCTCTTATAGAAAAAAGAGCTAAAGATATGAAAGCAGAATATATAATAACTACTGAAAAAGATATGGTAAAATTACCAAAAGATATAAATATAGAAAAACTATTTGTTTTAAAAATAGAATTTGATATACTAGAGGACAATACTTTAGAGTGTTTGAGAGGAGAAACAAATGAATAATATATCAAACCTAAAAGATTTTAAAGGGGAGAATTTATTTGTAGAGTTAGAAAAAATTTATAATCAAGATGAAAAATCAAGAGAAAAATTTGTTAGACAACTTATTTATACTACAAATAAAAGAGCTTTTTTCACAATTGATGAAAATGGGAGAATAAAAAGAAAAACTGGAAATTATCTTTTGACTATGTCAGTTTTTGAAGAAGATGATGAAAAGTTTTTAAGATATTTTTATGAGCTTATAGATTTTTCAGAGCAAGATTCATTAAAAGAAAAATCTCTGAGCAGAATACAAAATATAGATACTGCAGATATGAAAAAAAATATAATAAAACTTATCATAAATGGAAAAGTTGAATATGCTATAAAATATCTATATAAACTTTATAAAAGAGATGAAAAAGAATTTTTTAAATATATCTCTGAGATAATTTTAATGGATAATATGGATTTTGAAAAAACTATATATATCTATTCAATGAAAAAATATTTTGAAAAATATGGATATTCTTTAGAAGTTTTCTATTATGTAATGTCTTATATAATAAAAGCTAGATTCGACTTATATGAATATGAAAATATTCAAATAGTAGAGGGAATTACAAAAGAAAGTTTGAAAGAAAGAGTTAAAAACAGTTTAGAAAAATATAAAAATAAAAATGGATTAAAAGTAGCAGGATATTTGAAAATTTTAGAAGAAGAAACTTATGAAAATGAAAAAATTTATTTAAGTATTTTAAATTCTAGAATGAATAAAATTGAAAATACAGATAATCTTGAAAAATTAACAGATATTGAAGAGAAGGTTTTTGAAATTCTTATGAAATAAGAGGAGAAAAATGGTTAAATATACTGATGAAAAATTAATAAAAATTATTAGGGGAAAGAATACTAAAGATGAGATACTAGAAAAAATAGTAAATTTAATTGATGAAAATACAGACTTAGTCATTGATAAAAAAATATTCTTGGAAAATATTATGGAAAGAGAAAAAATCGGAAGTACTGGTATAGGAATGGGGATTGCTATGCCACATACAAGATGTGAAGGGGTAAAAGATCTTGTAGTAAGTATCGCACTTTTAGAAACTCCAGTTGATTTTGGGGCTATTGATGGAGAACTTATAAAAGTGGTTGTTCTTGTTGGAGGACCAAAAGAGAAAGGACAAGAGTATCTAAAGGTTATGTCAAGTATTGCTAGAATTTTTAGAGAAAAAGAAAATAGAGATAATATAAAAACTGCTAGAACAGAGGAAGAATTAATAAAAAGTATAATGGAGATAGAACATTGAGAATAGGAATTTATGGGGGAAGTTTTGATCCTCCCCATTTTGGACATAAAAGTGTAGCTTATTATACAATAAAAAATTTGAACTTGGATAAACTTTTGATTATTCCTGTGGGACGTGCTTCTCACGGAAAAAATAATCTTTCAGATAATATCCTAAGATATGAGATGTGTGATATTGTCTTTGGAAGTTTGGACAAGGTTGAAATCTCTAAGATTGAGATAGAAAAAGATGAAATATCTTATACATATAAAACTTTAAATGAGATTATGGAAATCTATGGAAAAGATAATGAATATTTTGAGATAATTGGTGGAGATTCAGCTGCATATTTTACAAAATGGAAAAATTATGAGGAAATCTTAGAGAATTCAACTGTAGTTATACTTAGAAGAAAAGGTTATGTAAGTGAGATAACCTCAGATAAAATAATAGAATTTGAAAATGAATATTTTGATATATCTTCTACTGAGATAAAAGAAAAACTTAGAAACAACGAAGATTGTAGCGGGATATTAGACGATAAACTAATAAAGTTTATAAATGAGAATAATCTATATAGATAAAAAATAAAAAGTTAAAAAAGAACTGATAATTTAGATGTAAAACTCTTAAATTATACCAGTTCTTTTTTTAGGGTTTATTATAAAAAAACAGCTTATCTTTTATTACATATTTTTATTAACTAATTTTTCTAGTTTATAAACTCTTTCAATAAGATTTATCTGATCTTCTAAAGAATCTAAAAATAGAGAAGTTGTCATAATGTGGTCTTCCATATGGATAAGTAAAAGACAAAGATCAACTTTTTTTCCAGAAGCTTCTTTTTGAATAAAATCAAAGTGACAACCATGAACTTCAACAAATTGTTTTTTAGCTTCTAAAAAAAGTTTTCTAGCTTCTTCAAAATCTCCTTCGTTAGCTTTAGCTAAAGCTTCCTTTCCTAAAGATTTAGCAGTTCCGGCAACAGCCACACCAGTCATTATCTTTTCTAAAAGTTCTTCAGAAATAAATTCAGTATTTTCCATAAAATTCCTCCAACAAATTATTTAATTAGATTTAAGGCAAAATCTAAAACTTTTGCTCCATTCATAGTTCCATAGTCTATCATATTAATAACTTCTACTTTTTTACCATATTCGTCAGCTTTCTTTTGGAAATCGGTTTTTTTAAATTTTACTTGTGGACCTAATAAGAAAATATCATATTTTGGTAAATTTTCATCAAATAACTCTAAAGCAACAGCTTCAATTTCAACATCTAATCCTCTTTCTTCAGCAACTTTTCTCATTTTTGTAACTAATAAACTAGTAGACATTCCAGCAGAACAACATAATAATATTTTTTTCATGATTAATACACCTCTCAATAAATGTTTTAAAAAAGTTTTTTCGTTCAAAATAAAATCGTTTTTCTAAGATAAATGATATAACAAAAAAAATAAAAAGTCAATACTTTTTTTATTGATAAAATTTTTT
>Glacier_p2__coassemble_2387_pt1 | contig 9359 bp, 8 predicted proteins | sample Glacier_p2__metabat2_low_PE_039 | metagenome-assembled genome bin Glacier_p2
CATTATTACAAAGTACTATAATAATAAGCATAATATCAATAATAATTATTAGTATAATAATTAAGAATAGTCCATTGGATTTAATTAAAATAGCTAATAATATTTTTGTGCTACCAAGAAAATTATGCTTAGAAAATAGGATTGCGTAATAGTTTGATAGAATAAAGATAATTGATATTTTAAGAGATTCGATGGGTTGATAAAAAACTCGAATCTCTTTTTTTTATACAAAAATCAAATTTAGGAGGAGTAAAATGGCAGGGAATATCTTAGGAACAACAGTATATTATGATGGAGATTGTAATTTAGAAAAATTAAGAGGAAAAAAAATAACAGTAGTGGGTTATGGATCTCAAGGACATGCTCATTCATTGAATTTAAAAGATATGGGAATGGATGTAACAATTGGATTAAGACAAGGTTCTAAATCTTGGAAAGTAGCTGAAGAATCAGGGTTTAAAGTAAAAGAAACAGGAGAATCAGTAAAAGAAGCAGATGTAGTAATGATACTTACTCCAGATGAAACACAAGCTGATACTTATAAAAATGAAATAGAACCAAACCTAAAAAAAGGAGTTTATTTAGGATTTGGACATGGATTCAATATTCATTTTAAAAAGATTCAGCCTACAGAAGATGTAAATGTATTTATGGTTGCACCAAAAGGACCAGGTCATTTAGTTAGAAGAACATTTAAAGAGGAAAGGGGAGTACCTTGTTTAGTAGCTGTTGAACAAAATCCAAGTGGAGATACAAAAGAAATAGCATTAGCTTGGGCTAGTGGAATTGGTGGAGGAAGATCAGGAATCTTAGAAACAACTTTCAAACAAGAAACAGAAACAGATCTATTTGGAGAACAAGCAGTATTATGTGGAGGAATTACATCACTTATTCAAACAGGATTTGAAGTATTAACTAATGCAGGATATGATCCAGTAAATGCTTATTTTGAATGTTTACATGAAATGAAACTAATAGTAGATTTAATCTATGAAGGTGGATTTAGTAAAATGAGACACTCTATTTCTAATACAGCAGAATATGGAGATTTCTACACAGGTCCTAAAATCATAACAAATGAAACAAGAAAAGCTATGGAAGAAGTGTTGAAAGATATTCAATCAGGAAAATTTGCAGATGAATTTTTAGAAGATTCTAAGACAGGTCAAAAATATTTAAATCAAAAAAGAGAAGAAGCAAGAGAGCACGAAATTGAAAAAGTTGGAAAAGAACTTAGAAAGTTAATGTCTTGGATTGAAAAATAGAGGAGAATATATGAGAAGTGATGAAATCAAATATGGGGCAAAAAGGGCTCCGCATAGATCTTTATTAAAAGCATTAGGAGTTACAGAAGAAGAATCAAGAAGACCAATAATAGGGATAGCTAGTTCTTTTAATGAAATAGTTCCAGGACATATGCATTTAAGAACAATAGTTGATGCAGTAAAAGCAGGAGTTAGAACAGCTGGTGGACTACCAATGGAATTTAATACAATAGCAGTATGTGATGGACTTGCTATGAATCATCAAGGAATGAAATATTCTTTAATAACTAGAGAAATTGTAGCAGATTCTATAGAAGCGACAGGAATGGCGATGCCATTTGATGCGATGGTATTTATTCCAAGCTGTGATAAGGTAGTTCCAGGAATGTTAATGGCAGCAGCAAGATTAAATATACCATCAATATTTGTAAGTGGTGGGCCAATGTTAGCAGGAAAATTTAGAAATAAAAAAATAGGTTTGAGTGATTTATTTGAATATATAGGGGAATATGAAAATGGAACTTTAACAAGTGAAGAACTTTGTGAGGCAGAAAATAGTGCTTGTCCTACTTGTGGATCATGTTCTGGAATGTATACTGCTAATACGATGAACTGTTTAACTGAAGCTTTAGGAATGGCTTTACCAGGAAATGGAACTATACCAGCTGTTTATTCTAAAAGAATACTTCTAGCTAAACTTACAGGTATGCAAATTATGAAAGTTTTAGAAAAAAATTTAAAACCTTCAGATATTATGACAAAAGATGGATTTTATAATGCTTTAAGAGTAGATATGGCTTTAGGAGGTTCAACAAATACAGCTTTACATCTATGTGAAATTGCTAAAAACATGAAGGTAGATATAAATTTAGAGGATTTTCATAAGGCATCACAAGAAACACCACAACTTTGTAAGTTATCACCTTCTGGAAAGGATTTTATAGAGGATTTAGATAGTGCTGGTGGAATACATGGAGTTATGAAAAGATTGAATGAATTGAATTTATTGAATCCTACACCAACAGTTTCGTTAAAAAATCAAAAAGAGTTAGCTGAGAAAGCTGAGATAAAAGATAATAATGTAATAAGAGAGGTAACAGATCCATATAATACAACTGGAGGTTTAACAGTTCTCAAAGGAAATATAGCAAAAGAAGGATCTATTGTAAAATCAGCTGGAGTTTTAAAAGAAATGTTAGTTCATTCTGGTCCAGCTAGAGTGTTTAATTCGGAAGAAGAGGCTGTAGCAGCTATATATGGAAATAAAATAAAAAGTGGAGATGTTATTGTAATTAGATACGAAGGAATAAAAGGCGGACCTGGAATGAGAGAGATGCTTACTCCTACATCAGCAATAGCTGGAATGAAATTAGATAAAGAAGTAGCATTGATAACAGATGGAAGATTTTCAGGCGCTACAAGAGGAGCTTCTATAGGACATATTAGTCCGGAAGCAGCTCTAGGAGGAGAAATTGGAATTATAGAAGAAGGAGATATCATTGAAATTGATATTCCTAATGGGAAATTAAATGTACGTCTTACAGATGAAGAATTAGAGGAAAGAAAGAAAAACTTTAAACCTATTACAAAAGAAAATGAAAGTATTTGTTTAAAGAAGTTTGAAAAAATGTAAAAATAGAGGTATTTTATGAAAATTACAGGAGCAAGAATTTTATTAGAAGTTTTAAAAAGAGAGGGAGTGGATACTATTTTTGGGTATCCAGGCGGGAAAGTAATTCCAATTTACAACGAATTATTTGATTTTGAAGGGATAAACCATATATTTGTGAGACATGAGCAAGGTGCTAGTCATAGTGCGGATGGATATGCAAGAGCTACTGGAAAAGTAGGAGTTTGCTTAGCTACATCAGGTCCTGGAGCTACAAATTTGGTAACAGGAATAATGACAGCCTTTATGGATTCAATTCCTCTTTTGGCTATTACAGGTCAAGTGGAAACAAAAGTAATAGGAAAAGATGGGTTTCAAGAATCAGATATAATGGAAATAACAATGCCAATAACAAAACATAACTTTTTAATAAAAGATATAATGGAAATAGTCCCTGTAATTAAGGAAGCTATTTATTTAACTCTTTCTGGAAGACAAGGACCAGTTTTAGTAGATTTTCCTTCAGATGTTCAATCTCAAAGTATTGAAATCGAAGAATTTGAGGAGTTATATTTTAAAAATAGTAAAATAACTTTAAAAAAAGAAGATGATTTTTCAAAAGAATCTTTAAAAGAGATTGTTGAAATTATAAATTCTGCTAAAAAACCATTAATTTTAGCAGGTGGAGGTTGTAGAAAAAGTAAAGATGAATTAAAAAAATTTGCTGAAAAAATAAATTCTCCAATAACATTTACATTAATGGGGCTTGGAACTTTAAATCATAGATTATCATTAGGAATGTTGGGAATGCATGGAAGTGTTGCAGCTAATTTAGCTGTAACAGAAGCAGATGTGTTAATATCTTTAGGAATGAGATTTGATGATAGAGTAACTTGTAATTTAGAAACTTTCGCTCCAAATGCAAAAGTGGTACATGTAGATATTGATTATGCAGAGATAGATAAAAATAAATATTGTACCCACTTAGTAGGAGATGTTAAAGAAGTTTTAAAAGAATTGATAAGATTGACAGATAAAAAAGAGAACTCTTCTTGGAATGAAAAAACTGAAAAATGGAAAAAAGAAAATCCTTTCATATATGAAAAAGATGATAAAATAATAAAACCACAAGAAGTTATTGAAGAAATCAGTAGTCTTATGAAAGATGCTATAGTAGTAACAGATGTAGGTCAACACCAAATGTGGACAGCACAATTTTATGATTTACATAATCCTATTTGTACTTCAGGTGGGGGAGGAACAATGGGATTTGGGCTTCCGGCAGCTGTTGGAGCAAAAATTGGAAGACCAGATAAAGATGTTGTGGCAATAGTTGGAGATGGTGGTATCCAAATGACTTCTCAAGAATTAATGACAGTTTCTCAATATAAAATACCAATTAAAATAGTAATTATAAACAATTCTTATTTAGGAATGGTTAGACAATGGCAAGAATTATTTTATAATAGAAGATACTCAGAAGTGGATATGGAATGTAATCCAGATTTTGTATTATTAGGCCAAGCCTATGGGATAAAATCAATTAGGATAGAAGATCCAAAAAAATTGAAAGAAATTTTAAAAGAAAATCTTTTTAGTGATGAACCAGTTTTATTTGATGTAAGGGTATCAAGAGAAGAAAATGTCTTTCCAATGGTTCCAGCAAAAGGAAATTTAAATGAAATGATATTAAAATAAAATTATAAGAGGTGATAAAAATGACAACATTTTATATAAAAGCAAGATATACACCATGGACATTGAGTAGATTAATGGGACTTACAAGTAGATTGGGAATATTAATAAAAAAAATATCTCTTAATGTAGAAGAAAATAATTCTTTAATATCCATTTCATTTGATGAAGAGACAAATAAAACTGTACATTTAAAAAAACAAATTGAAAGATTAGTTGATGTTTTTGAAGTAGATGAGATTTAAAGATTGGAAAAGAGGTTGTTGTATTTTTAAATAGTTTTAATAGTAAAAAGAAGCTGATATGAATAATTTTCATATCAGCTCAGACTGTAGACAAAAGAAATTAAAAAATTTAAAAAGTTCTATCATAAAAAAGATATATTATTTTATTTAGAGAATATAGAATACCTTGTTGCTAAAGCAAGAACTAGTAATATGGGTGGTACAGTACAGGTCTTGGTCTTGTAATTGTAAAAGAGATTATAGAACAATTTGGAGGAGAGATAGTTATTGAATCCTCTGAACACGAGGGGAATACTTTTAGATTCTATTTTTTATATATTGAAAGAGCTAGACCTTTAGAAAAGTCCTAGCTCATTTTTATTTAATAGGAAAATATAGATTTTTTTATTTAAAATAAAAAATTATATTTACAACTAAAAAAAGTTATGGTATAATCTTGATATAAAGATTATGAATTTATGGAACTTGTGAATTTTTTAAAAAAAGAAGAACTTAATTAGAAAAAGTTTGATTGTAAAAATAAAATATTTTTTCGTAGGAAAAGAGAAGAACTCAAATGCCTACAACTATTTAGTAAGGTTAATTATTTAACCTCTATTTAGTTGTGGGCTTTTTTATTTAAAAAATTAAATGATTACATGACAATAAGGAGGATAATATGTTAGTATTTGACAGAACAAAAAATGAATTTTTATTTGAAGGTGACTTCGAAGACTATAGAAATGAGGTATTACGTGATTGTTTTAATGAATTGGATACAGGCACTAAGTGTATTGAATTAGTATCTGAAAGGTTAGAGTGTGTTTTGAATTCAAAAAACTTTGAAGAACTTTTTGAAAATTTAGAGAAAAAAGATATTAATATTTTTGCCGAGTACGCTGATTGTATATTAATTAGAAGAAGAAAGGATTATTTTTTGAATGGTTATGGGAAAAGAGTAAATTATTATGATTATTTTTCTTCCTAAAAATAGACCGATAAATATATTTAAATAATATATTAATTAATAAAAAAATACCAAGGACTTTTTTTGTTAAAAGTCAAATTTTTTTAGAATTTTTTTATCTATAATGTAATAAAAAGCCTACTTTTTGTTACATAGTATTTTCTTTGCTTTTTATATGTCATAAAAATATACTATTTTAATTATATGTCAAACGTAATATAAATTCTTAAAAGTTTTATTGCACTTTTTTGATCTAGATGGTATAATTTCTAAAAACATAATTATTTTTTTATAAATATTTAAAAAAATACTAGGAGAATGAAAATTGAAATACTATTATGCTAGAGTTTCTACAAAAGAGCAAAAATTAAATAGACAAATTGATTTATTCAAAAAAATGGGAGCAGATGATAGAACTATCTTTGCTGAGAAACAATCTGGTAAAAATTTTGAAGATAGATCTGTTTGGAGTGACCTTATAAAAAGATGGATCAGACCAGGAGATGTTATTGTTGTAAAAAATTTTGATAGGCTAGGTAGAAATAAAAAAGAAGTTAAAGAAGTTATGATCAACTTAGCTAAACAAAAAGTTTACATAGAAAGTATTGACCAAGCATATCTCAATAATTATATTAAAGAACGTTTAGCAGGAGATAAGGAAAATGATTCCTATACTGAAGCTATGAAAGATTTTTTCTTTGAACTTATGTTAGACATGGACCTTTTGAGAGCTGAATGGGAGAGAAAAGAAACTGCAAAAAGAAGAGATGAAGGAATTGCTTCAGCAAAAAAACGTGGAGTTAAATTTGGTAGACCTCTTGATACAAATATGAGAGCTAAATTTAAAGAACTTTATCCTTTAACTAGAAATAAAGATGATCAAAATTATAGAACTGTTACTTCTGTTTGCAATGAGATTAACTGTTCAAGAAATCATTTTTATTATATGGCAAAATTATTAAAAGAAAATAAACTATAAGAAAATTTTATTTAAAAATGATATTTTTTATAACGATTTTTTAAATAATTTGATTATTTTCCTAAAAAATGATAGAATTTGTATATAATTCTTTTATGAAAGGAAAATGCTATGGAAGAAACTATTAGATTAACTAAAATAGAGATAAAAGATCTGAAAAATGTTAGTTTTGGAATAATTGATTTTAAAGAAAATATAACAGGAATATATGGACAAAATGGTTCGGGAAAAACAGCCTTAGTTGATGCTATGAATATTTTAAAATCTGTTCTGTGTAGTAAAAACTTAGATTTTGCCTATGATTTAATATCTATAAATTCTGAAGTTTCTGAACTTAATTTTCACTTTGATGTTACCATTTCAGAGAAAAAATATAAAACAGTTTTGGAACTTGTTCTAGCAAAAACAACTGTACTCTCAAATGAAGGAGAACAAATAAAAAAAATTACCTTAAAAAAAGAAATTATAAGATATACTGAATTTTCTTCAAATAAAAATAGTCGTAAAAAAATTCTTATAGGAACAACAGAAAAAGAAACATTAAAAAATAATGATAATTTAAAAGAATTAATTTCTAAACATAAAGTAGATTTAATCGTAACTAAAAAATTATCTGAAACAAATTCAACTTCATTTCTATTTAATCCTTTATTAATCGAATTATTAAGTAACTTAGAAGAAAATAAAAGTAATAAATTTATAAATGCTTTTAGAAAATTTGGATTAATAGATCTAATTATAATTACTAATGAGAATTTAGGAGTTATAAACTTGAATACTATTTTTCCATTAACAGTAAAAACAAATAGAAGTGTTGGAAATTTCATAATAACCGATCAAAATATAGTTATTGAAGAAAATTTATGTGATGAAGTTCATAAAATTATCAGTCAAATAAATATAGTTTTAAATTCAATAATTCCTAACATGAGTTTGGAATTATTTGAAAAAAATAAAGAATTTGTTGAAAACGATAAAATAAATGTTGTTTTACAATTAATATCTATCAGAGATAATAAAAAAATTCCTTTTAAAAATGAATCAGCCGGAATAAAAAAGATTGTTTCTATATTAAGTGCTTTAATCACAACATATAATGATAAAAAAGTATGTTTAGTCATCGATGAATTAGATTCAGGAATTTTTGAATATTTACTGGGAGAACTATTAACAATTTTAGAAGATGGAATAAATGGACAACTTATATTTACTTCGCACAATTTAAGAATATTAGAAAAACTTAATAAAGATTCTCTTGTTTTTACCACTACTAATAAAGATAATAGATATATTAGATTAAAAAATATAAAAACTACTAATAATTTAAGAGATTTTTATATAAGAGAAATGACAATGCAAGAGCAAAATGAAACCTTATATGAAGAAACAAATAATGGAGATATAGAATTTGCTCTTTACGAAGCTGGTGTTTTAGATGGCAATAACTAAAATTCAAGAAAATTCAAAAAGAAAAGTTGTAATTCTTCTGGTTGAAGGGAAAAGTGATAAAACCGCTCTTAATTTAATTGAAAAATTTTATACTAATAAAAATAGAGAATATGCTTTGAGAGGAGATTCTTATGATAAAAACTTATGATAAAATAGAAGAATTAAAAAATAAAGAAATTAAAAAGAATAACTGGGAAGTGGCTATAGGGTTAAATAAAGTTGATGGACTTGTTCCATCAGATTATTTAAAAGAATTAGTAAAAAAATCAATTAATGGGGAAAAGAATTATAGAGAAGTGGAAAAAGAACTTCATAAATACTATGAGAATAGAAATTTAACAAAAGAAGAAATTAATACAAAAGAATGTGATATAGTATCCACTAGAATAGCAGAACTTTTAGAAGATGGAAGTTTTACTTTTAGTCCTATTTATCTAAAGAGTATTCATAAATATCTTTTTGATGGAGTTTTTGAAGGAGATATAAAAAATTATGCTGGAACATTTAGAGATTATAATATAAGTAAAAAAGAAGATATTTTAAATGGAAAAACTGTAATTTATGGAAATTATAAAGATTTAATGGAGTATTTGAGATATGACTTTGGAGAAGAAGAAAATATAGATTATACAAAACTTTCTCCAGAAGGACAAGTTAAAAGGATCTCTAAATTTACTTCTGCTATATGGCAAGTACACCCTTTTGTCGAAGGAAATACAAGAACAACAGCAGTATTTATAGAAAAATATCTAAGAACTAAAGGATATAAAGTTAATAATGATTTATTCAAAGAAAATTCTTTATTTTTTAGAAATGCTCTTGTAATATCCAATTTTTCTGATATAAATCTCGGAATATCTCCTGACTTCAAATATCTACATTCATTTTTTTCAAAATTATTAATAAACAAAAGACAGGAATTAATTAATTTAGAAGAGTTTAAAGAAAAAATTAATAAAAAAACTAACACTTGGGAAGATAAAGTTAATAATAAAAGCAATGAATGGGAGAGATAGAAAATGACGGCTAGAGAAAAAATTAACGAGGTAGTCAAAGAGATTAATGAGTTGTTTGGAGAGGACGGACTAAATGCTATGATAGAAACTAAAGACGAGAAGAAGTTTTTTGTTGTCCTAGACTTTAACCAAGAGATTTTTATAACTGATATGAT
>Glacier_p2__coassemble_2726_pt1 | contig 7709 bp, 5 predicted proteins | sample Glacier_p2__metabat2_low_PE_039 | metagenome-assembled genome bin Glacier_p2
GAGAAAAATTAGATTTATAAAGCGACATCGAATGCTAAAAATCACAACTGTTTGAAACGAAGTGAGTTTTGTGATTTTAATGAGATGAGCTTTAAATAAATCAATTTTTCGTAATCTGTAGTAATTTTTAATCTTGTATTTATTAGTTGCGATACCCTTAATTATTTTTTTGATAAAAGTATTAAATAATATGGAAATATTTATTTAATTCTTCATAGAACATCTTTTTAATAACCATAACACAACTTGCCATAGTTTCTTGTTCGTTAGAAAGTTGGCTAAGAGTTATCTTATCCCAAAGGTTAGTCAATTGATATTCTTTTATATATTGTTCAAGCAAGAATAAATAAGATGGGTGAGAGAAAAAATCTCCATATAAAACTATTCTACTTGTTCCAGAGATAGCATAAGCATTTATAAGAGCTTGAGCCATAAATGATGCACTTTTTCTTAAGATATTATTAAGTACAATAGACCCATTTTCAAAAGCCTCAAACATTTTATCTATTGAAAAATTATCAAAGTCACCGCAAAGGCTTTTTTCTAAAATAGGTAACTTATTATTTTTAAAATCATTAAAAAGATCTTTTTTAATTCTATTTATTGAGATTATACTTTCTAGGCAACCCTTTCTTTTACATACAGGGCAGTAATCCTCTCTAGGATCTATTATAATATGACCGATTTTACCAACCACATTATCTACATTTGTGCAAAGAAGTCCATCTTTAAAAACTCCTCCACCAATTCCGTGAATACTATATTTTACCAAAAAGAAATCTCTATATTCTGGAAAGAAAAAGTTTTGAGCGATAGAAAGAGCTTTTACGTCATTTTCTACAAATATTGGTAAATCTATCTTTTTATTTAATAACTCTTTAATCTCTAGTTTTTTTACCAAGAAATCTTCTCCAACTATCCCTTTTTTAGTATCAGTAGTACCTTTTGAACTTATTCCAATCCCTGCAAAATCACTTAAAGAAAGATTATTCTTTTTTATATATCCCAAAATAATCTCCTCAATAGAAGATAAAATTTGGTTATTATCCTCAAGATTTATATTAAATCTTTTTACAAAAAGAAGAGTTGGTTTAAGGTCTGTAATAACTACCTCACAATATTCACTTGAAAAATTTATTCCTATAATTTTTTTTAGAGAATAGTTGATATTTAAAGAAATCTCTCTTCTTCCAGCCTTATTAGAAGACAAGACATCTCCCTCAATAATCAGATTTTTTTCTTTTAATTGGTTACAAATATTAGTAAGCAAAGTAGAAGAAAGCCCTGTCATAGAGGCAATATACTTTTTGGAGCTATTTTCATTGAGTCTTATAAACTCAAGAACAGACATAATATTGTTGATTTTTAATTTTTCTAATTGTTTCATTACACTCACCATTTAAATTTTGTTTATACTATAAGTATATCATATTTTTTGTAAAAATCTAGAATAAAAAATAATTGATAAATAAAATTTAATAATTTTTTGATTTTTTCAAAAAAATAGTTGATTTTTTTAATTTTATAGTGTATCATATAACTATAAAATAAAGAAAAGGTTTAAAAAATATATTTAATTGTCAGAAAAAGAACAATTAAAATTATTTCTCTTTTTGAAACAATAAAAAATAAAATGTTAGGAGGAAGAAGATGAAAGCAATAATGGTTTTATTTGATTCATTAAATAAACACTATCTTCCATCATATGGAAATCATTGGATCAAAGCACCAAACTTTCAAAGACTAGCAGAACATACAGTTCAATTTGATAATTGTTTTGCAGGAAGTCTTCCTTGTATGCCTGCTCGTAGAGAGTTACATACTGGAAGATACAACTTTTTACACAGAAGTTGGGGACCACTAGAACCATTTGATGATTCTATGCCAGAAATTTTAAAAATGAATGGAGTATATAGCCATTTAGCTACTGACCACCATCTATATTGGGCTGATGGAGGAGCTACTTATCACAGCAGATTTTCAAGTTGGGAAATGATAAGAGGTCAAGAGGGAGATCCTTGGAAAGGGCAAATAAAATTCCCTGAAATTCCAGAAGATGCAAAAGCACCTCAAAGACTTTTCTTACCATCAAGAGAAAAATTAGCTGATATTTGGAGACAAGAATGGGTTAATCGTCAAGAGTTCAAAGAGGAAAAAGATCATCCTCAATCAAGAACTTTTAAAGCTGGATTAGATTTTATAGAAAAAAATCATAATGAAGATAGCTGGTTTTTACAAATAGAATCTTTTGATCCGCACGAACCTTATGTTGTGCCAGAAGAATATGACGCACTATACGGAGATCACATTAAAAAGAAAAATTTAGATTGGCCAGATTATCACCCAGTTATAGAAAATGATGAAGATGTAGAAAATCTAAAATATAAATATGCTGCTCTTCTTTCAAAATGTGATAGAAGTTTAGGAAATGTTTTAGATTTAATGGACAAATATAATATGTGGGAAGATACAATGTTAATAGTTTGTACAGATCATGGATTCCTACTTGGAGAACATGGTTGGTGGGCAAAAAATATGATGCCAGCATATAATGAGCTTGTAAATACTCCATTATTTATATGGGATCCAAGAACTAAGAAAATGGGCGAAACAAGAGAATCTTTAGTTCAACTTATAGATATGGCACCAACAGTTTTAGATTTCTTTAACTTAGATATTCCAAAAGATATGCAAGGTTTCCCACTAAGAGAAACTATTGAAAATGATAAAAAAGTTAGAGAGGCTTGTATATTTGGTTGGCATGGAAATCAAATCAACTGTACAGATGGAAGATATGTATATATGAGAGGAGAGGCTAAAAATACAAATAGCCCATTATATGAATATACTTTAATGCCTACTCATATTAAATCAAGATTTTCAATTGATGAAATGAAAGATTTTGAGATAGCAGAACCATTTAGTTTTACAAAAGGATTGAGAACAATGAAGATAGAAGTTAAAAACTTCAATCAACATTATAGGTTTGGAACTATGCTATATGACACAGAAACAGATCCTTATCAAGAAAGACCTATCTCAGATCCAAAAATTGAAGCAAGAATGGCAAACCTTATGATAAAACTTATGAAGGAAAGCGATGCTCCAATAGAACAATATGAGAGAATAGGACTAGATTATAATAAGGAAGTAACAGAAGAAGATATAATAGAGTATAAAAATAATTTTGAAAAAAATTATCTAATTGATAAAGATTTTGAAAATATTGTATCTTGGGAAGGAAATACAAAAAATGAACTTACAGCATTTATAAATCTTGTGAAAATAGCTGATAAAGAATCTCTTGTACAAGAATTAAAAGACTTGGTAAAAGAGAGAAATTTAACAGTTATTACAAGTGAAGTTGTTGAAGAGTTTGTAAAAGCTAGGGTTGACGAAGAGAGAAAACCAATGATAATGTATTTCTTAAACCTATTATCTAGAAGGAAGTAACAAAATAAACAAATAAAACAAAGAAAAAACAGGGAGGAACAGGCAATGAAAAAATTTTTAAAAGTATTAGTAGTTTGTATTTTAGCACTTGTAACAGCTCTACCATCTTTTGCTAAAAGTGTGGCAGACAGCTGGCCAAAAAAACCAGTAATCATCACAGTACCTTGGGCAGTTGGAGGACTTGCAGATCAAGCAAACAGAGCATTATCTCAATATGGTAAAAAATATCTTGGTCAACCAATCGTTCCAGAAAATAAAATCGGAGCAGGAGGAGTAGTTGCTCTTACTGAATATCTACGTGAAAAACCTAATTCTACAAAATTAATATATGGAGGAGAAGGAAACTTCGCTATTGGACCTTTATTTAACCCAGTTCCATTCAAATGGGAACAATTTACACCAGTAGCTAATATCTACAAATCAAACTTTGTAATGGTAGCTAATCCAAAAATCGGTGTTAAATCATTAAAAGATTTAAAAGAATATGGAAAAAATAATAAAGTTATATTTGCAGTTGCAGGACTTAACTCTTCTGAATACTTAATGATCTCTGCTCTTTTAAGTGAAATGGGATTAAATTATGAAGGTGTATCATTCAATGGTGCTAACGAAGCAATGAACGCTACACTTTCTGGAGATACAGTAATCGGTATCACTCACGCTTCTCTTGCAAAAGAATTTGTAAAAGCTGACAAATTAGATCCAGTTGTAGTATTTGATGAAAAACCATTAAAAGATGAAGTTTACAACCTTGAGTGTGTTGGAGATTATGGATATGATACATTCTTAGTAAACAGATGTATATTATTAATGCCAGCAGGAACAGATCCAGCAGTTGTTGACAAAATGTACCAAGCTGTATTAAAAATATTCCAAGAACCAGGATTCTTAGAAACAGCTAAAAACTTAGGTCTTGACCTTGATCCAATCGGACCAGCAGAATGTGACAAACACATAAAAGACTCTATAGAAAAAGCTCAAAGATTCTACAACATGATTAAAAAATAGTTAAAAATTAAATAGAGAGGAGTTCTTCCTCTCTATTTAAAAATTAAGGCAGGTGAATTAAGTGAAATACAAAATAAAAGTAAATATTGTTGGTGGAGCAATATTTCTAATACTTTCTATGATTTTATGGTATTTAATACCTTCTCAAATTCCAATCAATGGAGACGCTGTTATTACCTCAAGAAGTCTCCCTAAATTAATAGTATTATTAATGTTTTTTTCAAGTTTGTTTATTTTTGTTTCTGATCTTATAAAAGTAATGAGAAAGCAACCGGTTCAAGAGGTTGAAGTAAAATTAGCAGAAGAGGGGAGAGCAGTAGTTGTATGTTTATTGCTAATAGCTTATGCTTTTCTTCTTAATATAATTGGTTTTATGTTTGCTTCAATAATATATTGTTATTCAATGCTTGCATTTTTTAAAAGTAAAAATTGGAAATATTATTTAATTGTAACCGTGATTTGCGTAGCTGTGACTTATATATTTAAAAATATCTTGTTAGTTCAGTTACCTTAATAGGAGAGGGAATATGTTAACAAATATAGTAGATGGATTTTTTGAATTTTTTAAATTAAGTAGTTTTATTTATATGAACTTAGGACTTTTAGCAGGAGTAATATTTGGTTGTATTCCAGGTCTTACAGTAATGCTTTGTTTAGTTCTATTCTTACCTTTTACATATAACTTAGAAGCAATCGATTCTTTTATGTTTTTACTAGGAATTTATTGTGCTGGAAGTTATGGAGGTTCTATTTCGGCAATTTTAATAAATACTCCGGGAACTCCTCATGCTGCTGCAACAATGCTTGATGGAAACCCATTAGCAAAAAGAGGTTTAGCTCAAAAAGCTCTAAACATAGCTTTAGAAGCTTCAACTTTTGGAGGAATATTCAGTGCTTTGGTACTTTTATTCTTAGCTCCTCAAGTAGCAAAAGTTGCATTAAAATTTGGAGCTTCTGAAATATTTATCCTTTGTGTATTTGGAATCTCTATCATAGCAGGAGTTAGTGGAGATAGTCTTGCAAAAGGAATTATTTCTGGTTGTATCGGACTTTTCCTTTCAATAATCGGAATGGACGTAATCAGTGGAACATTTAGATTTACTTTAAATAATTATAATTTATATGCTGGATTTGACTTAGTAATAGTTTTAATCGGATTATTCGCTCTTTCTGAAACAATATCTAACTCTAACGGAAGTAAGGAATTTAAAGCTTCTACTACAATGCAATTAGATAAAACTGAAAAAGATAGAGGAAAATTAACAAAAGTTGAATATTTAAGAATGTTACCTCATGTTATTAAATCATCAATAATCGGAGTAATAGTTGGAGTTATTCCAGGAACTGGAGCTTCAATGGCATCATTCTTCAGTTACGACAGAGCTAGAAAAAGTTCTAAACACCCAGAGGAGTTTGGAAATGGTTCTATCGAGGGAATTGCTGCAGCTGAATCTGCAAATAACGCAGTTACAGGAGCAACACTTATTCCTTTATTAACACTTGGAATTCCGGGAGATGCTGCAGTAGCTATCCTCTTAGGAACATTAATGGCTAACGGTTTAACTCCGGGACCGAACTTATTCCAAGAGCATGGATTAACTCTTTATGCAATAATGGTTGGACTTGTGTTTATCAATATATTTATGTATCTTCAAGGAAAATATTTAACAGGATTCTTTGCAAAAGTTACAAAAATCCCTAGTGAAATATTAATTCCTATTATAGTTGTATTCTGTTTTGCTGGATCATATTCTATAAAAAGTTCAATGTTTGATTTATATATTTCAATAGCATTTGGAATCATAGCTTATATTCTAGTAAAATTAAAATTCTCAACAATTCCAGTATTATTAGGACTTGTATTAGGAGCATTAACAGAGTCAAACTTAAGAAGAACTTTGATAATATCTCAAGGAAGTCTATCAATATTTGTAAAAAGACCAATATCTTTAGCTTTCTTAGTTATTTTAGTAATAACTATTGGATTTATCGTAAAAGAAAATATAGCTAGATCAAGAAAAAATTCTTAATTAGCTTCTAATAAATGTTTTAGATTATACAATTACCCAAAAAAAGAGTCTGTTGCATTATCCTTGTTCAACAGATTCTTTTTTTATTTTTTAAAACTTTCTATGATAAAAAATTATGGAAAGTTTTTTTATTAAATTTTTTGAAAAAAGCATTTTATGAGGTATAATTGTTGTAAGGGGAAGATAAAAAATGGAGGTAGTCTATGAAAAAAATACTATATATTTTTCTTTTACTTATGATGATTGGCTGTGGAAAAGAGCCTGAAACTGAAAAAACTGTTGAAAAGTCTCAAAATCTAGTAGAACAAACTGTAAAAGAGGAACAACCTCAAGAGATAAAAGATTTGGAGATAGTAAGTATAAAAACTAATTCGGATAATGAGCCTAGAATTGATATAGAGTTTTCTCAAGAGTTAGAGGGAGAAAATTTAGATGCCTTTATAAAAATATCTCCAGAAACTTCTTATAAAATTTTAAAAGATAAAAATAGAATTTTAGTTATAGGAAATTTTAAAATTGGAGAGGTCTATGATGTTGAGATTTTAAAAAATATAAAAGATAAAAATGGAAGAGTTTTAAAAGAGAATTATAAAAAAAGTGTAAGTTTTAGGGAGATAGAACCAAAACTTTCTTTTTCTAGTGATGGAATAATTTTACCTAGCATAAATAATAAAAAAATAGCTTTTAAATCTATAAATGTAAAAAAAGTCAGTGTAAAAATTAAAAAAATATATGAAAATAACTTTACACAATTTTTACAAGATTTTGTTTTTAAAGGAAATGGAAATATATTTGATTACCAAGTAGAAGATAATCTGTATAAAGTGGGAGATATAGTTTTTGAGAAAGATTACGACTTAAACTATGAGAAAAATATCTGGCATAAAAATGAAATAGAACTTGAAAATTTTCTTGATAATAAAGGATTGTTCTTATTGGAAATCTCTTTTGATGAAAATGGTATCGATTATATATTCCCTGAAAATATAGAGAGTTGGCAAAAATACTCTTTGATAAGAAATAATGGACTTATAGGAAAAGCAATTTTATTATCAAATGTGGGAATAATAGCTCAAAAGGATAGAGAAAAAACTAACATAATCCCAATGGATATTTTGAAAAATACTCCAATAGAAAATGCCAAAGTAAAAATAATCTCTACAAATAATCAAGTTTTGGCAGAGGGAGTAACAGATTCAAAGGGAGAATTTTTATTCC
>Glacier_p2__coassemble_2877_pt1 | contig 7166 bp, 6 predicted proteins | sample Glacier_p2__metabat2_low_PE_039 | metagenome-assembled genome bin Glacier_p2
TTTCCTTTATATTTTTCAAAAAATATTCATCAAATAATATATCTTGGTCTATAAATAAAATATAATCTCCTAAGCTATAATTTAATCCATTATTTCTTGAAGATGCAAGTCTAAATCCTTTATCCTCTTGATAAACGTGTTTTAATGTATATTTTAATTTAGAAATTATATCTCCTATCTTTTCTTCTAAAATTTCAGAAGAGCCGTCATCAGCTATAACAACTTCAAACGGTAACTCAATTTGATTATTCAAAGCTAATAAAATATTTTTTAACTGTTCTAACTTATTATATACTGATATTATCACTGATATTTTCAAGTTTTCCATTTCTCCACCTTTAATATTACTCTTTCCATTCTATATTTTCTTTTAAAATTTTTGTTTCAATTTTGTTTCCTACAATTACATTTTCTTTGTCTATGTTTTGAGTTATAATTGAACCCATTCCTATTATATTATTGTCTGCAATAGACACTCCTTTTAAAACTCTTACATCAGCACCTATCCAAACATGATTTCCTATTTTTATTTTCTTAGGTTTATTAATTACTGTATCATTTCCTACTAAATATATATTATGATGATCTGTATCCATAAGGCTTACGTTCCAAGAAAACAAGCATTTGTTTCCTATCTCAATTTCATCACGGCAAATAAATTCTATCATTGTAAAATTTGTATTTTCTCCAATAATTATTTTTCCTTCATTACTTATTACAGAACCATACCCTATTTTAGTTTTTCCTTTAAAAACTATTTCTCCAGAATTTTTAAAAATAGTTCTATTATATCTAAAATCAAAATTTTCTTTTTCTCCAAATCCTATTCTGACCATTCCAGTTTTTATTTTTTCCAATTTTATACTTCCTTTTAATTCTTTAAAAATAGTTTTATGAGATACTACAACTGGAAATTTTATAGCATCTTTAAATTTAAAATATTTAAAGTTAAAATAAATTGTTTTGGGTATTCCCAATATATATCTGAAATTTTCTGATAATTTGCTCATTTTTCCTCTCTTAATTTTTTATCTAAATAAATTCAAAGTTCTTTTTTCTATATTTTTCTTCCAATTCCTTTTTAATAGGTTATAATAAATTTCTCAATATTTCTCACAGAAAACAAATTTCTTACAACTGTTATATAACCTAAAAAATTCCTTTTTTTGTAAACCATTCATTCTTTTTTTTATTTTTCTCCATAATTTTATAATTAGGTCCAGAATCATGTAATCCGCTTGAACTATGCCATAAATGATATTGTAATAGAGTATTTTTCAAAGCTATATATTTTACATTTATTTTTTCGAATCTCCACTCTAAATCGCTATCTTCTCCAACACCTGGAGACTGATATTCTTCATTGAAGCCATTTATTTTTAAAATGATTTCTTTTGTAAATCCTATATTAGACCCCAACAATCTTAATTTTCTTTTCTTGATATTAGTTATCAACGGAAAATAAATACATTCTGTCCAAGCCTTGCTATACGGAAAAATTAACTCCGATAAACCTACTTTAGATCTTTTTTCTCTTAAAAGATTTTCTGTCAATTTTTTACTCATTTCACAACGTCTTCCAAAAATAACATCATATCCTTTTTGAAAATATTTATTATAATTCTCTAAAAATTTATAATGTAATAAACAATCTCCGTCTATAATAATTATATTTTTACTAGCTATTTTTATAGCTTCATTTAAAATTTTACATTTTCTAAATCCAACATCTTCTTGTGAAACATGTTTTATCTCAAAGAAAAATTCCTTTCTCCACTTTTCTAAAATTATCAAAAATTCTTTCTTTTGACAATCTTCAGCTATTATTACTTCAAAATTTTTAAATCTTTGATTTTCTATTGATTTTAACACTAAATACAAAAAATCATATCTGTCATATATAGAAATTATCAAAGAAATTTTATTAGTTATCATTATTTTTCCCCCTATATACAAAAATAATCTTTTCTGTTATTTTTTTACAAATTTATTAAAAGTTCTATAAAACTCTTCAACTAATCTTTCTGGAGTTATAAGATTAAAGATTTCTTCCCAAGATAATTTTCCATAGTCTTTTTGAATATCTCTTGAAATTATCCCTCTATGTCTTTCTCCACCAAATGGACACCAACATTTTCTATCTGATTCTGGCCAGAATATCGCAAAACTTGGAATATCCAATCCTTGAGCCATATGTCTTGCTCCACCCTCATTTCCAAAATACACATCTGAGTTTGAAATAAGTGCTAACAAATCTCTTACAGATTTTGTTTCTATATTTGTAAAAATATTGTCTTGATTTTCTCTCACCATTGATTTTACTTTTTCCATATCAGCCTTTTGCTCAGGAGTTCCAAAAAATATCATTTGAATATTTTGATTTTTTTCTAATATTTTTCCTAATGTTTCTCCCATTTTATCTAATGGATATATTTTAAAAGAATGTTTTGCTGTTACAGAACAAAGAACAATAGGTTTTGTAAAATCAATTCCTTTCTCTAACATTTGTTTTTTCATCTTTTCTTTTTCTTCATCTGTAACATACAATCTAAAATTAGTATCATATTTTATGTCATATTCTTTTTCTAAAGGTTCAATAAGTCTTAAACCTTTTTCTACTTCATTTTTAAATTCTGTTGGTTCTTTTATTTTATGAGTATAAGTAAATCCTCTATGTTTACTGTATCTTCCCACTCTATATTTAGCCCCTGATAAAAATGTAAACCACTCACTTTTAGGGTTAGACATCAAATCAATTACTACATCATATCTTTTTCTTGTTATTTTCCAAACTTCCCATAAATATCTAAAAGCATTATTTTTTACTTTATTTGTAATAGTTATAGTATTAAAATTTTTATCCTCTTTAAAAATTGGTGCCACATGTTCATAGCATACAAAATCTATCTCTGCATCTGGAAAAGTTTTTCTAAAAGTATTACACACTGGAGTAGCTAAAATCGCATCTCCCATTTGTTTAAATCTTACAACTAATATTTTCATTTTATCTCCTATCCAATCACTTTATTTTCTCTTAACATTCTCTCTATATTTTTATAGATATTTTCACAATTCACTTCTTCAAATATTCTTGGTTTCATAACCCCAAAATACTCTTTTTTTATCTTATTACTTACAATTCCTTGAAACTTTTCTCCATAATTAGAGATCCATTTCTCTTGGTCTTCAAAAATAATAAAGCTAGGAACTCCAACTCCTTGAGCTATATACCTTTCTTTAGTTTCTGTTCCAAAGAAAAAGCTACAGTTTGCAAAAAATCCTTTATAGTCTTTTAAATCTTCTATCTCAAACATATATACATTTTTATTATTTTTTAACTCTTTAATAAATTTTGCAGTTTTTCTTTTGTTACCTTTTTCATAGTAGAAAACTATATTTAATTTTTCCATTGCTAGTTTCTCTATCAATTTTTTCATCTCTTCCACTGGGAAAAAATCATTTTCAGGGTCTAAAAAAAGAGAACTAGCAAAAATAGGACTAGAAAAATCTACTCCTTCTTTTTTCATTCTCTCTCTTATCTCATTTTTTTCATCTTGAGATACCTGCAAAGTTATCTCTTTATCATAAATAACTTTTACGCTATCTATTTTTTCAAGAGGTTTTAAATACTCAAGATTTTTTTCAACCTCATCATAATGTTCTATCTCTTTAACTAGATATCCACTTCCATTAAAAAATTTCCCATCATCTTTTTTTATCTTATATTTAGCACCAAAGGAAAACATATCCAAAATACTGCTTTTCTTATCTGATGGAAGTTCGATTATAATATCGTATTTCTTTTTTAAGATTTTCATACTTTTTAGAAAATAATTAAATTTCCCATTTCTCTCTCTTTTATTTATACCCAAAATATTATCTATTATCTTTTTATTTTCTAAGATACAGATATTTTCTTCATAAGTAGCTAAATCTATCTCACTATCTTTGAAAGTTTTTCTCAAAGAATTTAATAAAGGAACAGCCAAAATACTCTCTTCAAGATTTGATAATTTTATAACTAAAATTTTCATAATAACACCCTTCAAGCCTATTTATTCTTTATATAATTATAGCATATATTTAAAAAAAATCGAACTATAATTTAAAAGAATAATACTCTTTTGAAAAAAATTACCAAATTATTTTCTCAGTTTATATGTATTTTTAAGTATACTTACAAAAACTCTTCCAATTATTTATAAAATATTATATAATAAGGTTAAAGTATAAAATTTAAAGGGGTGTTTTAATGAATATTTCTAAAAGAGCTAGTAATATAAAAGTTTCTCCTGTTAGAAAATTAATACCATATCAAGAAGAAGCTATCAAAAGAGGAAAAAAAGTTTATCATTTAAATATAGGTCAACCAGATTTACCAACACCACCAGAATTTACAGAATTTATTGTAAACTCAGGTGAAAAAACTTTATCTTATGCTCATTCAAAAGGAAATCTTGGACTTCGTCTAGCAATGAGCAAATTTTACAAAGAAAATTTTGATTTAGATTTCAATGAAGAAGAAATTCTTATCACAGCTGGAGGTAGTGAAGCTTTACTTTTTGTTCTTACTACAATATTTGATGTAGATGATGAGATTTTACTTTCAGAACCATATTATGCAAACTACAACAGTTTCTTTGAAATGTTACAAATAAAAGTAAATGCTTTCTCAGCAAAATCTGAAGATGGTTTCCACCTTCCACCAAAAGAAGAAATAATAGCAAAAATAACTCCAAAAACAAAAGCTATTCTTCTTACTCACCCAGGAAATCCAACAGGAACTGTTTACACTGACGAAGAATTAAAAATTATTGGAGATATTGCAAAAGAACATAATCTTTATGTAATCAGTGATGAAGTTTATAGACTTTTATCTTATGATAACAAAATTGCTACTAGTATGGGTTCTTTCCCAGAATATAGAGAAAATACTATTATCATCGAATCTATTTCAAAAACTTATTCAGCTTGTGGAGCAAGAATCGGTGCAATAGTTAGTAAAAATAAAGAATTTATTTCAGAAGTTTATAAATTATGTCAAGCAAGACTTTCTGTATCAACTCTTGATATGATCGGAGCAGAGGGACTTTACAACACATTGAAAAAAGATTATTTTGATGAAAATAGAGCTATCTATGAAAAAAGAAGAGATGTTATTTATGAGGGACTTCTTAAAATAGATGGAGTGAAAGTTACAAAACCTGAGGGAGCGTTCTATGTTATGGTTACTCTTCCAGTTGATGACAGTGAAAAATTTGCAATTTGGATGCTAGAACATTTTGATTATGAGGGAGAGACTATTATGCTTACTCCTGCTCAAGGTTTCTACAAAACTCCAGATGCTGGAAAACAACAAGTTAGAATTTCTTACTGTATAGAAGAGGAAAAAATAAGAAAATCTCTTAAAATCTTAGAAGAGGGATTAAAAAAATACAATTCTAAATAATAATTTTAATGGAGCTATTGTAACTTAAAAAAGTGCAATAGCCCATTTTTTTTATTTTATCTTAAATTTTATGATATAATATTTGTATTAAATTTAAAAATAGAAAGGATAAGATATGTTTAAAGATAAAGAAAAATATTTTGAAATTGAGGAATTTAAAAATTTTGGAGTGAAAGCTTTATTTACTACAAAGGCTATCGGAGATACTGACCTTAACTTAGAATCAGGGCAAGAAAATCTAAAAAAATTTTTTGAAACAGAAAAATTAACTCCTTTTTCTTTAGTTTGGGCTAAACAAACTCACTCTGCAAATATAGTTGATATAAAAAATGATACTTGTGAATTTTTTTATGAGGATGTTGATGGATTTATAACTCAAAGAAAAGATATAATACTTATGACAAAGCACGCCGATTGTTTACCAATATATTTTTATGACACTGTAAATAAAGTTATTGGGATTTGTCATTCTGGTTGGAAAGGATCTTTTCAAGAGATTGGAATAAAAGTTATAGAAAAAATGAATAAAAACTATGGCTCTTTGAAAGAAAATATTTTAATAGGAATTGGAATTGGAATTTCACTAGAGAAATATGAAGTGGGAGATGAGTTTTATGAAAATTTTAAATCAAACTTCTCAGAAGATTTAGTAGACTGCTCATTTTCTAAAATAGATAAAAGATGGCATTTTGATAATGTAAGATTTAATCTTGAAAACTTTAAAAAATATGGAATCTCACCTAAAAATATTGTAGTTTCAGATGAATGTACTTTTAAAAATCCAAGATTTAGTTCATTTAGAAGAGATAAAAATTTAGTTAGAAATATTGGGGCTATATTCTTATTTTAGAAAAAAATTGACTTTTAAAAAAATATGATATATACTTCCTTATAATTAAATTGTAAAGGGGGAGATATTATGTTTAAAAGCAAATTGATGAATTTATCAGCAATGCTTATTTTTGGAACTATCGCTCTTTTTGTAAGAAATATTAATCTTACATCACCAGAGATAGCAGTTTTTAGAGGAATTATTGGAAGTATATTTCTCTTTGGGGGGATAATATTTTCAAAAGAAAAAACTTCATTTCAGACAATGAAAAAAAATCTTCCTGTTCTCACAGTTTCAGGATTGTTAGTTGGAGAAAATTGGATATTTCTTTTTGAGGCATATAAATATACAACTGTTTCGATTGCTACTTTGAGTTATTATTGTGCTCCTATATTTGTGACAATCCTTGCTCCAGTTGTCTTAAAAGAAAAAATAACTTTAAAAAAATTTCTTTGTGTCTGCTTGGCAATGGTAGGAATGTTATGTATAGTCGGAGCTAATAAAAACAGTTCTATTGGAGAATACAATCATTTTTTAGGAATAATTTATGGACTTGCTGCTGCTATTTTCTATGCTGGAGTAATACTTCTAAATAAATTTATAAAAGGACTTGGAGGAGTTGAAACAACTGTAAGTCAACTTGTCCTTGCATCACTTTTACTTTTCCCATATGTTGCTATTACAACTGGATTTAATTTTTCAAAAATGACTGGAATTTCTTGGGTATATTTAATATTATTAGGAATAATTCATACTGGTATTGCTTATGTTTTATATTTCTCTTCACTAAAAAATTTAAAAAGTAATACAATCGCTATCCTAAGTTATATTGACCCAATAACTGCCGTTCTTATCTCATCTCTATTTTTAGGAGAAAAGATGACA
>Glacier_p2__coassemble_3009_pt1 | contig 6755 bp, 8 predicted proteins | sample Glacier_p2__metabat2_low_PE_039 | metagenome-assembled genome bin Glacier_p2
AGCAAGTGATGAAGTAAGAGATAGATTAATAGAAAAAATTTTAAATACAAAATCTCCTAATGAGGGTGGTCTGCTTTTACAATGTCTTGCAATGATAGGAGATAAAAAATCACAAGATACTTTATATGAATTAAAAATAAATCCTAAACCTTGGAGAAAAAAACTTTATGTAGACTCAGATATATATGCTGAAGAGGGTGGCTGGACTTTTGATAGTGATAATAATTATATAAAACTTAATTATGATAAATGTTTCTCTTTTGAAAAGGGAGAGAAAAAAGATGAGAATGGAACTTTTATCGCTAGAAAAAGAGGGGAAAAATGTCCACACTGTGGTGGAGAGATAATAGATATTCTAGTGATAGACGGAAGAGATGAAAGATTTTCATTTTTAGGTTTAGACGGAATTATCACTGCAAGCTGTTGTCCTAACTGTGTAACTTTAAGCGAGGGGATTTCAAACAGATTTAATCTTGACGGAACTAATGAAATTTTAGAATATGATGGAGAAGAGGAAAATTATTTTAGAGAAGATATAATAGATAAAATGGTAAATAACAGATTTGTTGTTTCTACTAAAGAAAAACCACTATTCTATGGAGCATTTACAGATGATGTAAATACAATCGGTGGATTTGGTAATTGGGTGCAAGACTGGGAATATAGAGAATGTCCAGAGTGTGGAAAGAAAATGAAGTATCTTGCACAAATTCATTGGGATACTATAATGGACTCGGCAGAGGGAACTCTGTATATAGAAATTTGTCCTGACTGTAAGATAATTACTATGTTTCATCAACAAACTTAATCTAAAGGCAGTGATAATATGAAAAACTTTGATATAGTGGCTCTTATATGTGGAGCAATAGTTATTTATATGATAATTGGCTGTACAATTTTTATTTTCAAACAATTAAAATATAATTTAAAATTTACAGCGATTATTTTTATATCTGTAATAATTGGCTTAGGTGTTATCTGCCTTTATAACTATTTTAAAAATTTTTAATTTAGGAGGGGCGTATGATTAGTTTAAAAGATAATAATTCTCTTGTAAGAAAAATTGGATTTCTTTTTGTTCTAGCTATTCTTCTTCAAATACCAATATTTTTTATTCACAGAATAATAGACGACAGAGGTTATTCATATAATAATATGGTAGAAGAAATTGGAAACGAGTGGGGAAAAAAGCAAACTATTGGAGGAGTATTTTTAGTAATACCATATAGTGATAAACAGATAGAATATGATGATTCTGGGAAAAAAATAGAAAAGTCAGTTGTAAAAGATTATATCATTTTGCCAGATAAATTAAATGTAAAAGTTAATTTAAAAGATGAGGTTAGAGAAAGAGGGATTTATAAAACAACTGTATATAATGGAGATATTATTTTAGAGGGAGAGTTTCCTAAATTGTTAAATGTATTACCAAATAATAATATATATCCATATAATGTAGGAATTGGAATAGGAATAACAGATACTAAATCTTTAATGAAAGTTGAAGAAATGAAAGTAGAGGGAAAAGATATAAAACTAGAATCTGGAACAGGGATTAAACAATATCCATTAAATACAGGAGTATCTGGAAGAATACATGAAAATATTTTACAAAAAGATAAAATACATTTTTCTATTAAATTTAGTTTAAGAGGAAATGGTGGTATTGAAGTTCTACCATTTGGTAGAGAAAATCATTTTGAAGTAAAATCAACTTGGAAAGCTCCAAAGTTTTATGGAATTTTACCAAGCACAAAAGTAATTGATGAAAATGGATTTAAAGCAGAATGGGAAGTATCTTCTTTTGTAAGAAATTATAAACAAGAATTTGTTGATGGATATTACTCAGATATTACAGAGGGAAAAATCGGAGTAGATTTATATGAGGGTGTAACTCATTACAGACAAGTTATGAGAGCTGTAAAATATAGTATGCTTTTTATAATGTTAAGTCTTTTTGTAGTATATATTTTTGAAGTAACTAGTAAAAGATTTACTCACTATGTCCAATATGGAGTGGTAGGATTTTCACTTACAATGTTTTATTTAGTTCTACTTTCAATGTCTGAATATTTTAGTTTTAATTTAGCTTATATAATTGCTACTCTAATGGTGGTAATTCCAAATTCATTATATATAAAAGCTGTAACTAAAAATAGTAAATATGGTTTGGGAATGTTGGTATTTTTATCAGGAATATATGCAGTCCTTTATTCTATTTTAAAGATGGAGCAATATGCTCTTATAACAGGAACTCTTTTACTTATGACAGTTCTTTATGTAATGATGTATATTACAAGAAACATTGAAACTTATGAGGAGGAATAGTTTATGGGAAAGAAAAAATTAACTGAAGAAGAATTAAGATTTAATGAAGATATAAAAAAAGTTGTTTTGGATATTTTAGAAAAAAATAAAAAACCTATGATAAAAATCAGTTTATCAGATGATAAACCAAACCTATTCCAAAGTAAATTTGGAGGAGTTCCGTATCTGCCAAAAGATATGGAAGTTCCTAAAAATAAAGAAAATGAACAATTTACTTTACTTGCTCAAATAAATATAGAAGAGTTGCCAAAAAATAATATCTATCCTATGGAAGAGGGAATGTTACAATTTTGGATATTAAATGATGATGTTCTTGGACTTGATTATGATACACATTTAGGAAATGGATTTAAGGTTGTTTATTATAAAAAGATTGATAAAAGTATAACTGAGGAAGAAGTTTTAGAAAAATATAAACCTTATAAAGATGAAGATAGTTATTTTCCAATAGAGGGAGAGTTTTCTTTAAGTTTTAAATTAACAGATGGATATTGCACAGCTTCAGATGACAGATTTTCAAAACTATTTGTAAAAGAAATAGAAAAATTTGAAAAAGAAAAAGGAGAAGAGTATAAAGAGATATTTGAAAAATATAAAAAAAATAATATAGGTTATAATATATGTTATGATTTTTATGAAATTTTTGAAGAAGATAAAAATCTGAATGATAAATTATTTGGAGCTGGACATAAAATAGGTGGTTATCCTGATTATACTCAAAACGATATTAGAGATGAAGAATATGAGATATTACTTCTACAAATAGACAGTGAAGAAACAGAAAAAAATGAGATTATATGGGGAGATTGTGGAATTGCCAATTTCTTTATAAGAGAAAAAGATTTAAAAGAACTTAATTTTGATAAAGTAATATATAATTGGGATTGCTGTTAGTGAGGAAAACCTATGAAAAAGAAGTTTAATTCAAACCTTTATAAAAAAGAAATTATAAATTTAATAAAATCATCAATAGAAAAATTAAAAATAGAATATCCTAATTATGAAGTTTTGACAATGAGTATTACAAGCGATTTTTCTTCAGGAATAAGTGCTATTCATTTTGATAGTGAAAGTTTTTCAAAAAATTATCTTCAAAAAGAAAAATATAAATATTATTTAGAAAAAAATGATATGAAAAGAGCAGAACTTTATAAACCAACAGATGAAAAGAGAATAACAAATCCAGCAGATTTTGAACTAGCTTTTTATATAGAAATAACTCATAAATCTTTTTCCTTAGAAGATTTTGAAGATGAAGAAAATTATGAAGGATATGCTTTTTTAAAAGAAGTATTAAAAGAAAATTATGATTATATTATAAAAGAATTAAAAGTAAATTCTAATTTTGAACTTACTTATAATGATGAAGAAGATTGGTATAATTCAATAAATTAATAAAATTTAGAGAAGGAGTTTTTATGATAAAAAATCCAGTTAAAATAACAGGCTCTTTACAAGAAAAAGTAAAAAAGTTACTAGAATGTGCTGGTTGGTATGAGGGAAGAAGTGTTGATATTTCTATAGTGGAAAAACATTATCAGAAATATGGATTAGAAATGATGAAAACTACTAAAAGATTTTATAAAAAATATTTTGGATTATGTAGTGAATGGTATTTTACAGATAGAAGTATAAAAAGGGAAAATTATTTTGAATTTGGTCTTTTTCCCTATCTTCAAAATGGTATAAAGGATAATTTAGAAGAAGCAGTTTTTAGGGATATGATAACTAGAGGAAAAGAAGAGGTAGAAAAAATAGCTGGACAGAATTGCCAACCTCTTGGTGTTATAGGATATATTTATCCAGCAGAAGTATGGATTTCAGAATATGGAAAACTATATGCACAATATGAATATAGAGATGATATTCTTTGCTTTGATAATATTTATTCTTTGATTGAAGAAGATTTAAAAAAAATAGATATAGAATATGTAACTATGAGGACTTTAAAAATTTTAGATAAAATGTAGGAGGATAAAATATGAGTATAAGTTTTTTTATAAAAAATTTAAGAACTGATGAAAATATATCTGTTAAAAAAATCCTTGAAATAGGTGGAACTTTATCTCAATACAATTTAGATGAAAGTGATGAACATATAGAAGAGTTTTTATCTGAAGAGCTTGGAAATTTTGATTGTATTCTAGTGGGAGAAGAAGAAAAAAGTGCAAGAGGATTTGAAATCTCTTATGATAAAAATACAAAATTTTATCAAATAAGATTGTATACTCCTTGTAGTATCGGAGATTGGGAAACAGCTTTTGATTTTATAGAAAAATTAGGCTGTTTTTTAGAAAATAATAACATTATAGATGAAGATGGAGCAAAGTATACTTTAGAAAGTATTAGAACATATCCCTATATTGAAAATATAGAGTTTGGTATAAAAACTTTAACAGACCATTTTGATGAAACTCAAATGAAGATTTATAAAGTTTTTGGAATATACAGACCTGTTGCCTTTAATAAAAAAATGATTGAAGATATGAATAATTCTGAAAATCCTACAAAATTATTTAGCGATATTATCACAAGTATTCAATATATAGACGCATATACAGCAAATCAAAATTTTTATAAAAATGACAACGAAGAGATATTTGGAGTATATACTTTAACAGAAAGTGTAAGAACAATATTACCATATAAACCAAGTGTGGAATATGAAAACTCTGATATAGTAAAAAATGAAGATATAAAATTTTGGAGATTAGTTCTAGTAATTATAAATGGAAACCCTGATGATGAAAATTCTTATGAAATGTTAGGAGAGGTAGACTATACTAAATTTATAGAAAACTTACCTAAAGATAAATATTCTTTTATAGATGGAGAATATATTGTAATAGAACCTTTAACTAAAGAAGAAATTAATAAAATCTTTAAATTGTCAGGAGAATTAATATGAAAAACATTAATAAAACTCTTGAATATATAAGAAATGTTAAAGTTGAAGAAATAGATTGGTCAAAACTTTTTGGCTCATATAGTTGTGGTATAAAAATTGGAGAAGATATAAAAAATAATAATCTTCTTGATTTAAAAGTTTTAAAAAATATAGAAAACGAAATAGAACATCAATCTACTCTTTGGACTATAACTCCTTTTGCAATGATTTTTTTAATAAGACAGTTAGAAAAAGATTATGGAGATAAAAAAGAGGAATATTGTTATATTTTAGAAATCTATAAATTAATAGTAGAAACTTTAAATTTTACAAAAGATGAGGCTTTAGATGAAAACTCCTTTGATAATTTAGAAGTTTATGAAGATATGAGAGATATTTTTAAAACAAACTTAAATTTAGAAGATTTTGAAGATGAAGAAGAATATATAGAAGTTTTCTTTGAAGAAGAGATGACTGATATAAGATATAATAGTGTCTACTATTATACAGATTTAATTGTAAAAGATGGAAAGAAAATTTTAGAAAAAATTTCGTCTAAGAAAAATAACTACGAAGATAAAAAAATAGAAAGTTTGACAAATCCAATATTAAAAATATTATAGAGTGGCAACGAAGATATTTTCTATTAATAAATATCACAAAAATAAAAGTTTTTAGGAGGAAAAATTGATTAGGGTTGACTATAATAAATGTATCAAATGTAAAATGTGTATCAAGGATTGTTTTCCAGAAAACATTGCATTTGAAGATGAAAAAATAAAAATAAAAGGTGAATGTATGATGTGTGGACATTGTGTGGCTGTCTGTCCAACCAATGCTATAACTTTTGAAGGATATGAAGAAACAAAAGATTTAAAAGAATTAAACTCAAAAATAGAGCCAGAAACTTTTTTAAATTTTGTAAAATCTAGAAGAAGTATCAGACATTTTAAAGATAAAAAGATCGATAAAAATATCATTGAAAAATTATTAGAAGTTGGAAAATATAGTCCAACAGGTGCTAATGTACAAGATGTAAAATATTATGTTATTCAAGATAGTCTGGAAGAATTTAAACCGCTTGTATGGGAGGGAATAAATAATTTTGTCAACTCAGATGAAAAAAGTTTATTTCTAAAAAAATATAAAAATAGATTTATAGAAATGTATAAAACTTACAAAACAGATGACAAACTTTTCTTTAAAGCTCCAATGGCTTTAGTTATTACAAGTTCAAATAAAATCAACGGAATATTGGCAGGAGATAAAATCGAAATGATGGCTAATATGATGGGATTAGGTGTTCTTTTCAGTGGATTTATAGAAATGGGAATTATGCACAATGAAGAACTTATTAAAAAATTTAGATTAAAAAGAAATTCTATCTGTGCTTGTATGTTGATAGGATACCCAAATATAAATTATCAACGTACTGCTCCTAGAAAAGATATTAATATAGAATGGTTATAAATCTCAAAAGTTTTATAGGAGGTATATTTATGTTAAAAATTGAAGATATTTTAAGAGAAGATTTTGATTG
>Glacier_p2__coassemble_3035_pt1 | contig 6700 bp, 4 predicted proteins | sample Glacier_p2__metabat2_low_PE_039 | metagenome-assembled genome bin Glacier_p2
TTTTCTTATGTAGTTAGCTGACTCAATAGAAAATTCAACCTTATACACTATAGTCCAACTCCCAATTCTTTGACTAAATCATCAAATTTTACAGTTTTAGAACCATTTTCAATATGTTTTTTATAAGACTCATTGGCAATTTTTAAATCGTATTCGTCTTCTAATCTTTCAAAAATTATTTTTTTTAAATAAGATGACAATCCTATACCTTCAAAATCTGCAACTTCTCTTAAAAGTTTTTCTTCATTTTCATTCAATCTTAATGATATAACAGACATCTTCCTCACTCTCCTTTTATGTAATACTATTGTAATACAATTTTAAAAAAATGTCAATATATGTTGCTATTTTTGTAGGATTTCCTTTAAAAGCTCCATTGCCTCTATATCATCTTTGGAATTAGTCCCAAGCTCTCCACGAAAAGCTTTTGAAAGTATTGATTTTTCTAAGGCTTGGATTTTATCTTCTAGGGAGATTAGCTCGTTTATTAGATTTTCTTTTGTAAAGATATTATCTAATATTCTAACTATCTCTTTTTGTTCCTCTATTGGTGGTAGTGGTATTGCTAAATTTTTAACAGAACTTAAAGTTAATTCTTTCTGATTGGTGCTACCTGTTGTTAAACTATCCAAATTATTTTGTACATTATTAGATATTAAATAATTTAATATACATTTAGAAATCACATTATCAGATGTCCTTACCACTGTTACGTGGGAGTCTGCTACCATTTTTTGATTTTCATCAATTTCCTCTAAAGTGCAAACTCTTCCAACTGTTCCTGTTCCTGTAGAGTTCCAAAGAATATCTCCTTTTTTTAAAAATCTTTCTTCGGTATATTTAACTTCATCAGATGTATATCTAGCTTTGTCTAATTCAAATCCAGTCCATTGAACACATTTTTGTGATATAACATAAATTGATGATTCATCTACATATTTAGGAGATTTTCCCCTTTGGATATATGAAGCTATATCTTCAAGTCTTGTCCATACCCAGTTATTTGGTATTTTATAAGGGATTTCATCATTTGGGACTATCATTTCATCAATAGATTTTAATTTTGGTTTAGTAGGTTTCTTTCTTCCCTCTGCCTCTGCCTTTTGGCACTCTTGCTCCCAATTAGATAGCTTTTCATCATTAATTTTATTAAGTAGCTCTTTGGCACTGTGAATATTATCAGCTCTCCATTTCGCTGTAAGTTCTCCAGTAAAGGCTTTTGATAGTATGCTTTCTTTTCTTGCCTCATTCTTCTCTTTTACTTCTTCTATTATCTCCTTAACCTTTTGGATTTTATCAAAGAAATAATCTAATTTATTAACAATTCTTTTTTGTTCATCTATTGGTGGTAGTGGGAAATAAATACTTGCTACCGCATTTGAAGAAACATTTCCTTGATTTACTCCACCAGTTTCAAATGAGAAAAATTTATCTCTAAAAGTATTGCTTTTTAAATAAAAATAACCATATTTTTTTATTTCTTCATTAAAGTTTATACTTAAAATTCTTTGATTTAGTAAAACTGTTTCTTCTAAATTTTCTACTAATATAGCATATCCATAATCTCTTTTATATTTAGTCCCAGTCAGTGTTAAAAGAATATCTTCATTCTTTACAGAATATTTTTCAACTATTTCCTTATCAATATCATAAGGGACGAAAGCTGGATTTCTTGATAAATCCAATTTATTTTTATATAAATTTCCCATTCTTATTAAAGGTATTCCTTCATTTACAAACTCGGTACTTTTAAAAGCATATCCGTTTTTAAATTTACTAATTTCCCCAAGTCTTGTCCATACCCAATTATCTGGCACTTTATAAGGTTCTTCTTCCTTTGGGACTATTGCCATCTTTAGTTTTTCATCAAGAGTTTGTTCCTCTTTTCCTTTCTTTTTACTCATCTCTTGTCACCCCACAAGATTTAAGCTCAGCCAATATCCCCTTTAGCATATCAAGAGCCTCTTCCAATTTCTCAACACATTCTTCCCCATTCTCGATAGGGTTAGCTAGTTCCTCTTGACTTTCTTCCACTTTCAAAAGTCCCATATCAAGGGAGTAATCTTTCTTTACAATCTCATCTAATGTAACCAAACTCCATCTATCAATATTAGATTTTGCCACCTCATCATCAAAAGTTTCTTCAAACTCACGAAAATGCTCAGCTGTCAAAGGAGTAGTCTTACCAAAGTTTGGCATATTAGTTCTCATATCATAGTACCAAATCTTTTGGGTATTATCCCTATCACTTACACCTCTTGTAAAGAATAAAACATTTGTCTTAACCCCTTGTGCATAAAATATCCCTGTTGGCAGTCTAAGTATTGTATGTACATTGCATTTGTTCAACAAATCTATCCTAATATCACGACCAGTACCACCCTCAAACAACACATTATCAGGCAATACCACTCCTGCACGAGATTTTCCATTTTGTTTTAGGGAGTTATAAATCACTTGTAAAAAGTTAAGTTGCTTATTAGAAGTTTTATTTACAAGGTCATCTCTTGTGGCTCTCTCTCCACCTTTTTTAGTACCAAAGGGGGGATTTGACAAGATTATATCCACTTTCCCAAGCTGTTTACCAGTTTCCGAAAGTGTATCTCCTTGGATAAATTTTCCCCTCATCTCGTGAAGAAGTGCATTCATTATACCAAGTCTATGGGTATCAGCTACAAGCTCACAACCTGAGAAAACATTATCTCTTTGCCAGTTATATTCATCTATACTTAAATCATCATAATTATTGTTCTCTCTTCTTAAGAATTTATTTGCCTCGATTAAAAAACCAAAAGTTCCCGAAGCAGGGTCACAGATAGTCTCTTTTAGTTTTGGCTTTATTATTCTTACAATAGTATCAATAAGAACTCTAGGGGTAAAGTACTGCCCAGCTCCAGATTTTTTCTCAGAGGCGTTCTTCTCCAAAAGCCCCTCGTACAAATCTCCAAAATCCTCTTTATCTACAGAATACCAGTCAAGTTTATTAATCTCTGTAAAGATTTTCTTAAGATTTGCTGGCTCTTCAATTCTAGTTTGGGCATTTCTATAGATAACCCCAAGTTCTCCCTCTTTTGTACTTAGGTCAAGCAAAGCTTTTTGATAGGTATTTCTAAGCTCTAATCCATCAAGTGCCACAAGATTTTCCCAACGATAACTTTCTGGTATTCCAATATCCTCTTCTCTTTCTTGCTCGTTTGCCATTTTTAAAAATAGTATATATGTTAGCTCTGTTACATATTCGTGATAAGTTATCCCATCATCTCTTAATACATTACAAAGGTTCCACAATTTTTGTACTATATCATTATTTGTCATTTTATCCCTCTTCCTATTAGTTTAATATCATCTCGTCTTTTATAAGGTTTAGTATCTCCTCAAGCATTCCCTCTAATTTTCCGTCGATTTTCTTATAACCTCCACCTAAATCGTGTTTTACTTTTTCCTCTTTAAAATCCTCTTCTGTTATAAAATCATTTTTTTCAGCTAGCTCCACCAGAGTATTTATTATTTTTAGCTGTTTACTATCCCAGTTATAAAGACCTTTTATTTTATTCTCTACATCTCTTGCTTTTTCAGATTTCTCTTTTATAGGAGACCCTTTTATAGCGTTGTTTATAAATGTCATTATATCCAAGGTCATCTCACATTTGTTTTCTCTTTTGCTATATGCTTTTTCAAGGTTTGATATTTTATAACCTGCTCCGTCTAGCAATATTTTTATAGTTTTCAAATCTTTTCTTGTAAATAGTTTTGGATTAGTAAGGTAGATATTTAGAGCTTGGATTTTATTTTTATTTTCATTTATATATTTTGTAAATCCCTCAAGGTAATCACTTGGATTTTCTGTATCTCCGTAATCTTCCACAGTTTTTATCACTCTATCTTGGACTTCTGATACCACCTGTTTATTATCTCCAAATTTTAACTGGTCAAGATATATCAAGAAATCTTTCTCCTTTTCAATATCCTCAACATTTCCAGTTTCAAGTTTATCCTTCAAAATCTCCAAATATTTATTGATATTTTCTACCTCACTGCCTCTCAAAAGGGTTGAATAACTTTTGAACTCAACATCTCCCTTTGCCTCTATTTTCTTTCTCTTTCTCTGAAGTCTTGCTATTATATTATCAGCGTAATATCTTTTTCTTTCCTTATAATCTCCAGAGTTTTCCAACTCTTTAAAAAGATTTTTTATCTGATAATCTATATTTTTTACCACTGGTTTCATATCTGTATATTTTTCCAAATCCTCATAGATACCTACTGGGTCGTAGATAGTAAAATACTCTTTCCCTATCTCGTCACATCTTCTTGTGGCTCTTCCAATCATCTGTTCATACAAAATCCTACTTTTTACCTTACGTAAGAATACCAAGTTCACAATCTTTGGAACGTCTACCCCAGTCGTAAGTAAATCCACTGTCACTGCTATTGTTGGATATTGCTCGTTCTTATATTTTGATATTAGCTTTGATACATCTTTTACAGAACCAGTTATTTTCTTTATCATATCACTGTTTATTTCATATTTATTACTTTTTTCATATTCCTCTTCCAAAAGTCTAACTATCATATCGGCGTGTTCGTCTGTTGTTGCAAAAATAAGAGTTTTCCCCTCTCCCTCAGGGTCTATCTCCTTTACAAGTTCTTGACATACCACTCTGTTAAAACTTTCTACAATGACTTTTTTATTAAAATCCTCTATATCAAAAGATATTTCATCAGCAAGGACTTTTGTTTCTATAATCTCCTTGTCTTTGTCATAGACTTTTATCTCGTCACCTTTTTTGTAATTTATCCCTTTTGTATTAAGCTCAGTATAAATTCTTTTCTTTGGCTCAAAGTCCACCAAATATCCGTCTAATACAGCTTTTCTATAGGAATATTGATACACTGGCTCTCCAAAAATCTCATAGGTATGTAGTGCTGGTGTAGCTGTAAGAGCGATTTTATCAGCATCAAAATAATCTATCACATAACGATATTTACTTTGATAATCTTTCTCATCTCTAAACTCTGCCTCATCTTCATTGGGAGTTCTGTCAAGTGTATATCCTCTGTGTGCCTCGTCAATTATTATACAGTCATATTTTCCAACTGATAGAGGATTATCAGAGTAAAGTACACGATTTATTAAGCCCTGCACTGTGGCAATGTGAACTCTTGTTTCATCATTGGGATTTTTATCTTGAAGTCCCAATACCTCATAAATGCTTGTCAATGTACTTTGCTGTTTTATCTTGGCATTGGTAAAAGTATCCATTGCTTGCTCTCCCAGTGTGGCTCTATCTACAAGGAACAATATTCTTTTATATCTATCACTTTCCAAAAGTCTATAAAGGATAGCTAGAGCAGTTCTAGTTTTTCCAGTACCAGTTGCCATTGTAAGTAAAATTTTATGTTGCCCATTTATCAACGCCTCTTCTACTTTTTGTACTGCCTCTAGTTGATAGTATCTTAGATTTAGTCCGTCTTTTGATGTAAGATAATCTATACTCTCATTTTTTAATTTTTCATTGGCTTTCTCACTATCTTTTTTGCTTATCTCCATCAAATCTTTTGGAGAATAAAAATTATGTAACGCCTTTACCGAAAACTTTTCCCCTTTGGCATTTAAAAACCAAATACCAGATTTATCAATCCACTCTTTATTATATCCACGTCCATTAGAGGCAAATATAAATTGTACTTTGTTTCCATCAGCAAATGGAGAGTTTTTCAAAAACTTTATATCATCATTTACATTTAAAATACCTTTGGCATATATAAGTCCGTCTCTTCTCAAGGCACTACCTACATCAACACTGTATCTTTTTGCCTCGATTACCCCAATAAGAGTTTTTTCATAAAATAGAGCATAATCAACATACCCCTTTTCTCCGTCCTCTTTTATACAAGGCCACTCTGCTATTGCCATATATCTTTTGCTTTCAGGCAAAGTTTTATTTATCTTATAGTTTAATTTTGGAGTGTCTACCTCCCACCCAGCCTCTCTAAGCTGTGTATCTATTATAAATCTTGTTTCCGCCTCTGTAGGTCCCTTTTCCTTTCTCTTTTGATAGATTTTCTTTCTCTCTTCTTTTGGCTTTATGTTTAGGTTCTCAAACTGAATATGTGAAAATTCTTTTTCAGCTTGTACCTCGTCAAATTTTTTCTTTAGACTTTCATAAGCTTTTTGATAATCTATTTCCAGAGGTTTTTGATAAGTTACTTCTTCAGAATTAAAGTTATAATCACTACCATACACTTCATTAAACCAACTGCATAGCTCCACCACCTTTGGCAACAATTCTAAAGCTTTGGTCTTGTCATCATAGGCACTGTGTACAGCTTTGTTTCCTATCTCCCTAAGGGCATTTAATATGCTTGCCTCTTTCTCTGTGATTAAGTCCTCTTCCCTCAAACGTAAGATTTTTTTCTTTTGATTAGAATCCTTTTCATCATAGATTTTTTCTACCTTCAGTATTGACTTGACTAAATACTCCCCCAGTTGTCGCATTTTTATAAGTGCAGTGTTTGGGTCTTTATATAGGGTATACTCAGCCATCTCCCCTATTTTAAATAGGATTTCCCAATCTTTTTTCAAAAATTCAAAGTTACTATTCATAATATCCACCCGTTTCCTTTATAAATATTCCCTTAGCAATATAAGAATATAAAATTAATATTTTTTTAATAACTTTTAATAAATATATTATAC
>Glacier_p2__coassemble_3865_pt1 | contig 4868 bp, 3 predicted proteins | sample Glacier_p2__metabat2_low_PE_039 | metagenome-assembled genome bin Glacier_p2
ACTTATCATTATACAATATTTTAGACTGACCGTAAATCAGTTTTAATGTTTTTTCAAGGAATTAATAAATTTGTTTTATTAATTAGTTTTCTATTTTAATTCTATAACATATTTTCCATAATTTCAAGCTAAATATAAAAACTCCCTATCTCTAGGGAGTTTAAAATCAAAATTCTATATTATTCTTATTTGAATTTTGGGAAATATCTTGTATGTAATAATTCGTGAGCTTTACGGCTTAATGGATAGTCTAAGTATTGTTTGTAGAACTCTTTTACAGATTCATTTTCATGAGATCTTCTGATTGGAAGATTTTTATCTATATTGTTAAGTCCTTCTGCTCTTTTCTTTAATACTTCAACTTTTTTAAGTGCTTTTGGTTGTCCTCCACCACCGATACATCCACCTTTACAAGCCATTATCTCGATAGCGTGAAAGAATTCTTCTCCAGCTCTTATTTTGTCAAGCATTTTTGCTGTTTCTTCAAGTCCGTGAGAAATTCCTATTCTTAAGTTTAATTCTCCAACTTTGATTTCAGCAATTCTAAATCCGTCCCAACCTCTTAATTCTTCAAACTCAACGTTTTCTAATCTTTCTCCTGTTATAGATTCAACAGCAGTTCTTGTAGCAGCTTCGATAACTCCTCCAGTTCTTCCGAAGATTATTCCTGCTCCAGAATATTCTCCTAAAGGATTGTCAAAGTCTTCATCTTCCATTTCTTTAAGGTCGATATTTAATTGTTTGAATAATTTTATTAACTCTCTTGTTGTGATAACTAAGTCTGTATCGTAGTTATCTCCTCTTGAGAACTCTTCTCTTGATGCTTCATATTTTTTAGCAAGACAAGGCATAATAGCAACTACTGATACTTGCTCTCTTGAAAGTCCTACACTTTTTGCCCATAAGTCTTTTGCAACTGTTGAGAATATTTCCATTGGAGATTTTACTGATGATGGTACATCTAGCATATCTGGATAGTTTTGTTCAAAGAATTTTATCCAAGCTGGACAACAAGAAGTTAGTATTGGAAGTTTAACATCTTTGTCACCTGCATAGTATTTTTCTAATCTTTCTTGGAATTCTTTTGCTTCTTCCATTATTGTTAAGTCAGCAGCCCAGCTAGTATCAAATACATAGTCAATACCAATAGCTTTTAAAGCTGAAACTAATTTTTTCTCAACGTTTTCACCAGCTTCATATCCAAAAGCTTCTCCGATTGCAACTCTTACTGCTGGAGCGATTTGTGCTACAACTATTTTGTTAGGTGTTGCGATATCTCTTAGAAGTTGAGTTGTGTGATCTCCTTCAAATATAGCTCCTACTGGACAAGCTACAACACATTGACCACAGTGAGTACATTTAGTGTTGTCGATTGTATGTTTTTGTTTTATAGAACCAGAGATACAATTTACAGGACAAACTCTTGAACAAGCTGTACATCCTATACATTTATCAGTGATTTTAAATTGTAGTAATTGAATACATTGCCCTGCTGGACAGATTTGATTTTCTATATGTTCTTCAAACTCGTGATAGAATTTTTCAATTGATTCTACAACAAGATTTCTTTTTCTTTTTAAAGTGTCTTTTATTATTCCACAAAGGTATCTTAAAAGGAATAAGTCTCTCATATTTCCTTTTCCTTTAGAAATTCTATCAAGAACTCTCCAAGAACGTTTCATTTCTTCTTCAACTCTTGAATATTCTAAGTATCCTCTTTTTTGGATATTTGCTAATAAATATTCTAAGTAGAATTTTGAGAATGAAACCATACAGTCTGATTCTGATAAAATTATGATATTTCTTGTTGCACCATCTTCAAATAATCCTAAATCGATAGGTTTATCTAAAACTTCTTCCTTAACTAAATTTCTAAATGGTAATCCAAATTGTGCAGCTTTGAATTTTTTATGCCCAACCATTCCACCAGCCATTTCTATTAAATCTGCAAGTGTAGTTGTTTCTAAAATTTCATAAACTCCTGGTTTAACTACCATTCCTGAAATAGCCACAACATTTTTATCTTGTTTTAAAGCTTTCTTTAATTCAGCTCCTGCTAGATTTGAGAATATTGACCCAACAGATGATAAACTTATTATCTCTTTACCGTGATTGTGTTCGAACATCTTTCCTCCTAATATTTATAAAAATTTATTGTTTATTAAATTATACACCTAAACCCTTTTTTCACTTAAAACCTTAGTAAAAAATTAATCTTTTTAGAAAAAGACATAGTTTCTGTCCTATTATTATATATAAAAAAACAGATTTTTGCAACTAAAATTTTACATTTGTTAAGAATAACTTAATTTTTTTTCTATTTTTCTTAATTTTTAACCATTTTTTGAAAAAAATATATAAATTATTTTTTTCTTGTGATTTTATCATTAAAATTGTAAAATATAGATATATATTAAAAAAATGTGTTTTTTGTTCTTTTGCTAGAAATATAAAAAATAAACCAAAAAGGAGTAATTTTTGTGGAAAAAAATATTTTTATTGATAAATTATTTGAAAAAGCCTCTCTTAAAGGGATAGATGAGTTTGAAATCTATTTTTTATCAAACCTTAATACATCTATAAAAATCTATCAAGGGAAGATTGAAAACTTTTCTAACAACCAAAACCAAGGGATATCTTTTAGGGGAATGGTTGACGGAAAGATGGGATATTCCTATTCTGAATCAATGGAAGATGAAGATATAGATTTTTTAATTAATGAGGTTATAGAAAATGCAAGTTGTATAGAATCTCTTGACAAACAATTTATTTATGGAGAAAAAACTAACTATACTGATACTATAACTTATTCTTCTGCTATTGAAAATCTTGATACAGATTTAGTAAAAGATTTTCTGATTAAAATGGAAGAGTATGCTCTTTCTATTGATGAGAGAGTTAAGAAAGTTAACTTTTGCTCTTTTGCTATGGGTAGTGGAGAAAAAATTATTAAAAACTCAAAAGGTTTAGAACTTCATTCAAAAGAAAATATCTGCTATACATATATAAGTGTTATAGCTGAAGAAAATGGAGTTGTAAAAACTGGTTCTCATTTTCAATTAGGTAGAGATTTTTCAAAATTTGACTATAAAGAGTTAAGTGAAGTGGCTGTAAAAAGAGCTTTAAATAAATTTGGAACTATAACCCTTAATGAAATTCCAAAAACTTGTGTCATTGAAAATCTTGCTTTTTCCTCACTTCTTGGAGCTATGAGTAATATTTTTTCTGCTGAGGCAGTTCAAAAAATATATCTAAATTAAAAGGAAAATTAAATGAGTCTGTTGCATCTTCTATTGTTACTTTAGTAGATGATCCATTTCTTAAAGATGGTCTAGCAAATTCATCTTTTGATGATGAGGGAGTTCCTACATCATATAAGGAGATAATTCAAGATGGTATTTTAAAAACTTATCTATATAATCTAAAGACAGCCTATAAAGATGGAGTCTCTTCAACAGGTAATGGAGTAAAAGGTAGCTATAAAGGAACTGTTGGTATCTCATCTTTTAATCTATATATAAAACCAAGTGATAAATCTTTTGATAAGGTGATAGAAAATATTAATGAGGGAGTATTTATCACTGACTTTGCTGGTCTTCACTCTGGACTTAATACTATTTCTGGAGATTTTTCTTTGGCTGGAGAGGGATTTTATATAAAAGATGGTAAGATCGATAAACCTTTAAATCAAATTACAATTTCTGGTAACTTTTTTGAATTTTTAAAAAATATTAAAGATATAGCAAATGATATTAAATTTTCTTTTTCATCAGTTGGTTCTCCATCAATTATGCTCGAGGGCTTAAAAGTAGTAGTTGATTAATTAATATAAAAAACCCTGACAGTTATGCCAGGGTTAATTTTTTTATTTACTATACTCTTCTAAGAATTAGAAGTTGTAAGTCCATCCTACACAGAATTCTCCATAGTAGTCATCAGCTTTAGTAACATTTACTAAACCATCATATTTGTTGAAGTCATATCTATAGTATCCATCAACTGTTAAGTTTTCTGTTACATCATAAGCTGCTGATAAAACTGCTACGTGTTTGTTATTTTCATATTCTTCATATTTTTTATCTTTGTTTAATTCTTTATGTTCAGATGCAAATTGATACCAATATTCAGCACCTAATCTGAAGTTATCTGTAGAATATAGATCTAACATTAATCTAACTTGGTGATCTGCAAAGTGTTCATCTCCAGATCCTGTTTCTTCTTCTCCTTCAAAATAGTATCCTAAAGCAACTGGACCGTATTTAACGATAACTGGCATTGCTTCTAAGTACCAAGCATCACTTGATTTGTTGTCATAGTTTACAAAAGCTGGTGTTGCCCATCCTGAAACCATTCCATAGTTATAAGATACTGGTAAGAAGAATTTTTCTATATCTTGTTCAGTTCTCCATTTTAATCCAACTGCGAAGTTTTCAAAATGTCTAGTAGCTGATAAATCAACTCTGTGTCCTGCTGATTTCATTCCATCACTGTATGTTTTTCCATCTTTTACATAGTCATCCATTGATGCTGACCAAGTTTTTCTTGCCATTAATTCAAATGTCCAGTTATCTCCGATTGCTAATCCAACTGTATTTGCTAAATGAACTGCTTCTCCTATATCTTCAGCTCCTGAAGTATTGTCGATTTCTAAAGCTTGTCCAATTGAAGTTACTCTTAATACTGGAGCTGCTTTTACTTCAACAACTTCTTGTTCTACTACAGGTGCTTCTTCAACAACTGGAGCTGCCTCAGGCATAACTTCTTTTGCATAAGATACAGATGCTACTGATAATGCTGCTAATAATAATGCTAATTTTTTCATATAAATTTCCTCCTCTTCATTTCTAATTATTAATTAATCTTAATAA
>Glacier_p2__coassemble_4315_pt1 | contig 4269 bp, 4 predicted proteins | sample Glacier_p2__metabat2_low_PE_039 | metagenome-assembled genome bin Glacier_p2
AATAAAATAGATGATACTCTCTACAAAGATACTATAAAAGAGATTTTAAAAGATTTGAATATCAATTATATGACTGTTGTAAGATTTAAAAAACCTATCCAAAGAATAAAAGATGTAGTGGCTTTTGCAAAATCAAATAATAAAGGAGAGGGTTGGATAGTAAGTGCCATACGAGATGATTACAGGCTTTATAACATTGAGAAAAACTTTAAAAAGATAGGGGAAGAAACCTACAAAGATAGTGAAATCCCCGATGATAATATTGAACTTTATAAACATATGGGATTTATATAAATATGATAAAAAACCGTAATTTATGATATGTATATAAACAAAAATATTTATTTTTATATTTTATTTTAACATTGATTTTTATTAGGAAAAGGAGGAAGTATGGAAATTTTAGCTAAAAGAAGTATAATGGGAAGAAGTTTTAAAATCTATGGGGATATTGAAAACCCTCTATTTTTGGCTCGTGATGTGGCTAATTGGATTGGGCATACTAATGCAAGAGTGATGCTAAATACAGTTGATGAAGATGAAAAGGTAGTAAAGAATGTTTACACCCTTGGTGGTGCTCAAGAAAGTTGGTTTTTAACAGAAGATGGACTTTATGAAGTTTTAATGCAATCAAGAAAACCTATTGCAAAAACCTTTAAAAGAAAGATAAAAGAGATATTAAAAACTATCCGTAAAAAAGGTAGATACGTTGTTGCAACTCCTAAAGATGATGAGAAATTATTATTAGCAAAGGCTGTACTTTTTATGCAATCAGAAATTGATGAAAAGACTATGAAAATCAAAGCTCTAGAAAACAATGCCAGCCAAGACCGTCCAAAAGTTATTTTTGCTGAGGCTGTGGAGAGTTCTAGCCATTCAATTCTCATTGGAGAGCTTGCAAAAATCATCAAACAAAAGGGATACGATATAGGGCAAAAACGTCTATTTGCTTGGCTTAGAGAAAATAATTATCTTATGAAAAAGGGAGATGCCTACAATATGCCTACTCAAAAAGCTATGGAGATGAGATTATTTGAGATAAAAGAAAGCCTTGTTACTCATTCAAATGGACATCAATCGGTGGTTGCCACTACTAAGGTTACTGGAAAAGGGCAAGTATATTTTATAAATCTTTTTATTAAAAAACTTTATGAAGAAAAATATGGAGAGTGTCTATCATAAGGAGGAAGTATGGATAACAGATTAAAATTAATAAAACATTATCTTTTAGAGGGTTATTCCCTTGAAAAAATAGGAGAGATTATGAAAATAGATGAGGTAAGTTTATTTGTTTTACTTCAACGTTATGGGTCATTTTTTAAGGATTTAACTTGGGTACTTAGAAAATAATAGGTGGTTTTATTTCTACAGAAAATAAAAGGGGGGTTATTTTCTACACTTAAACATAGGAGGAAAGATGAAAGATTTTGATTTTATGGAGGATTGGGAGATAATAGAGGGGACAAAATCAAAAAATCCCAAAGAGGAGGAATTTCTAAAGATAGTTTATAAAAACCTTGGGGAATTGACTACAATAAATAGGCTTTCAGAGTTTCTTGGTATGGGTAAATCTACTATTTATAAGGCTTTATCTGAAAGAAAATTGATAGCTTACAAAACAGGTAATAAAAACCTAATCCTCACAAAAACTATACTAAATATAATAACCTCTGATGAGGAATAGAAAAAAGGGACTGTTGCATTTTTATTATTAAGAATATAAATTAAAAATTACGGAAATTATGAAGAAAAATTAGATTTATAAAGCGATATCGAATGCTAAAAATCACAACTGTTTGAGCGTTAGCGAGTTTTGTGATTTTAATGAGATGAACTTTTAATAAATCAATTTTTCGCAATCTGTAGTAATTTTTAATATTATATCTCTTAAACTTGCAACAGTCCTTTATTATTTTCTAATTTTGTCCTACTGGGTAGTATTTAAAAATCTCTCTTACAATCTTGTCTTTGGTATGGATATTTCTCAAATCAAAATAAAAATTATCCCTCATTCTATCTTTAATTTTCTTCATATCCATTCCTCTAAATTGATTCCACTCAGTCATAAGTACAATACCATCTACATCATTTGCCATAGAATACTCATCATCACAATAGATAATACTTTTTTCACAATCTTCCAATCTCCACTTAGCCTCTTTCATTCCTTCTGGACAATAAGCGTGGATTTTAGCCCCAAGTTTTACAAGTCCCCTTATAATATCAATACTCGGAGCATCTCTCATATCATCAGTATCTGGTTTAAAAGAAAGTCCTAGTACACCTATTGTTTTTCCCTTTACCCCTTGCATCTTATCTTCTATCTTTTCTATAACTTTTCTTTTTTGTTTTTCATTAGCGTCGATAGCAGCCTGTATTACATACATATCTTCACCATATTTTTTACCTATACTAACTATAGCTTTTGTATCTTTTGGGAAACAAGACCCACCATATCCCGGTCCACAATGTAAAAATTTTGGTGAAATTCTTCCGTCCATACCCATTGAACGGGCTATCTCTTGAGTATTAGCCCCTACTTTTTCAGCTAATAATGCTATCTCGTTTATAAAAGAGATTTTAACAGCTAAAAAAGCATTTGAGGCATATTTTATAAGCTCAGCTGTTTCAAGATTTGTAAAAAGAAATGGAGTTTCATTGATAAATAACACGTCATAGACCTTTTTCATAATCTCACGAGCTTTCACAGAGTCTGTACCGATTACCACCCTATCAGGTCTTTGACAATCTCCCAAAGCTTTTCCCTCTCTCAAAAATTCAGGATTTGACACAATATCAAACTCTATTTTTTCTCCTCTTTTTTCAAGCTCTTTTTCTATTATCTCACTTACTTGTTTACCTGTTCCAACAGGAACAGTGGATTTATCAACAATAACCTTATATTCATTTATATATTTTCCAATATTTTCTGCCACTTGAAGTACATATTCCAAATCTGCTGAGCCGTCCTCATTAGCTGGAGTACCTACCGCTATAAATATAACTTGAGATTTTTCCACAGCATATTTTATATCAGTCGTAAACTCTATTCTTTTAGCTTTTTTATTTTTTAATATAACTTCCTTTAGCCCCGGCTCAAATATTGGTATTTTATCCTCGTTTAAATCCTTTATTCTCTCTTTGTTTACGTCCATACATATAACTTCAGCACCAAAATCAGCCATTACAGCCCCTTGAACCAATCCAACATACCCTGTTCCTATTATACTTATTTTCATTTTACATTACCTCGTACCATTTTACAAATTTTCTTATTCCCTCTTCAAAAGTTACCTTTGGCTCATAACCTATAATCTCTTTTGCCTTTGAAATATCAGCAAAAGTTATGTCTACATCTCCACTTTGTCTAGGCATTTCCAAAATATTTGCTCTCTTACCTATGACTTTTTCTATAGTTTCTATCATCTCTTTAAGTGAAACTGTATGGGAGTTTCCAAGATTTAATATCTCATATACCCCTTTATTTTTCATAAGATAATCTATAGATTTTAAAATTCCTTGAACAATATCCCCTACATATGTATAATCCCTTGCAGTAGTTCCATCCCCATACATTGTAAGTTCACTACCACTTTTTATAGCTTTTACAAATTTATGTATTGCTAAATCCTCCCTTTGTCTTTCTCCAAACACTGTGAAAAATCTTAGTTGAAACATATCAATTCCATAAAGGCTATGGTAAGTATAACCAATGATTTCGCCAGATTTTTTAGTTCCTGCATAAGGGGAGATTGGAAAATCCACAATATCTGTTTCCTTAAAAGGTACTTTTTTATTATTTCCATAGACTGAAGATGATGAGGCTTGAATAAACTTTTTGACCTCGTATTTTTTACACATCTCAAGTATATTCATATATCCTTTTATATTGACATCTTCATAATCAAGAGGTCTTTCTATTGAAGGGCGAACTCCTGCAAGTCCAGCTAGATTTATTACAAAATCTATCCCCTCATTTTTAAATATCTCCTCTATTTTCTTATCTCTTATATCTATGTAATATAGCTTGTATTTATCACTTAAAAATCTTTTAGAGCATCTATCTATCATCTCTTCTTTAGTCAAATTCTCTGTTAAAATATCTCTATATTCATCTAATTTTCCAAAACTTTCATAGACATTTCTCACTTTTGTTTTGTAGCTATAAAACTCATCAAAATTATCCACTACAACCACTTGAAAATCTTTTTTAAGTAACTCCTCACATAGATTAGAGCCAATAAATCCAGCTCCACCAGTAACCATTAT